>OOFS01000023.1_pt1 | contig 11698 bp, 10 predicted proteins | sample 1670411 | NCBI WGS metagenome assembly OOFS01 (sample SAMEA98152918, study PRJEB22522) | marine metagenome | biome: marine biome; feature: marine water body; material: sea ice | place: Arctic Ocean | collected 27-Sep-2015 | depth 0.05 m | reverse complement strand
GCGCACCCAACCCAAACGGAGCGTGGCCCCCATACCGCTGAGCTCCTCGTAGGCCTGCCCCATTTTAGTGAGCTCGCGGTGGATCTGATCAAAAAGCTCTCCGAGTAGATCTTGATAGCCGACCACGATGCCACTCGCCGCTGCGCTGAAGGATTGTGGCAACAGCTGTGTGATTTTCTCAACCGCGATCTGACTAGCGAATTCGCCCGCGTTCGCACCACCCATACCATCACTGACGGCAAATATATAGTCACTCTCATTGAGCTCAGCCTCGCCGTATTTACCGAGGCGGCGCACGCCCTCACCGTTAAGCGCTAGCGCAAGGAAGGCATCTTCATTACTTTTGCGAAAGCGCCCGACATCGGTTAGTCCTGACCATTGGATGACCTGTGCCCCGCTTGCTTGCTTTGGCCGGGTTTCACTCATCGCGATCCTTTCGTTGCCAAGCACTACGGTCGGCGACCGACTCCATCTTCGGCGAGGGCGGGTAGCCTGGTTCGAGAATCGTCGCAAACTCGAAATCAATCACACAAAAGCGCCCCATTTGAGAACTATAGGTAATGTTGCGCACCTCGGCATCGTCGTGGCAGACACCATACTGCTTCAGTTCGGCGAAGATTCGCTCCTTCTTCTTATCGCTAAGGTGGTCAACGCGTGCGCCACAATTAGTAGTAACGAGGTAGAGCTCAGAATTATCTTTTTTTACGATCTTAGGCACGAAACTGCAGTCTTGTTGATCGAGAAACTGGAGCACGCGTAGCTCATTTTCGTAGCGCTCGCGGGCTTGTGGCCCCTTGAAAGTCTTGTGCACAAGACCGTCATAGCCGATGCGGACGACCGCACGGGCTGTATTTTTGGCTTCTTCCATAAATTTAATAAAATTGCATGGTTTCTCTTGTGCAAAGGCAAGATTTGAACAAAACATAAAAAGGCTCTATTCGTAGGCCTTGAAATATCTCTAAAAAGAAGGCATTGGCATGCGTTCTGCTTACAATAAAATCCCGCAGTTTATGGCTAAGTCCAGCCACCTGCTGAAACTCAACAGTCAAACAACCACCTGACACAACACAGAATAACATGGCGAAAATTAAATTAGAATACCTCTGGCTCGACGGTTACACACCCGTGCCTAACCTCCGCGGCAAGACCTGCATTAAAGAAGGCGATGTCGACAAATGGTCCCTCGAAGACTGCCCAATGTGGGGATTCGACGGTAGCTCGACACAACAGGCCGAAGGCAACAGCTCAGACTGCATGCTAAAGCCAGTCGCTCTCTACCCTGACAGCACTCGCAAGAATGCTTTCCTAGTCATGTGTGAGGTTATGATGCCAGATGGCACACCACACCCATCGAATGCGCGTGCAACGATCTCGGAAGATGCAGGCCTCTGGGTCGGTCTTGAACAAGAATATTTCCTCATGCAAGACGGCAAGCCTCTTGGCTGGCCTGCAGAAGGTTACCCAGGCCCCCAAGGCCTTTACTACTGCGGGGCAGGCTACTCATCAGTCGGTGATATCGCTCGCTCCATCGTTGAAGAACATCTCGACCTTTGCCTCGATGCAGGCATCAACCACGAAGGCATCAACGGCGAAGTCGCCAAGGGCCAGTGGGAATATCAAGTGTTTGGCAAAGGTGCCCACAGGGCTTGTGACCAAATCTGGGTCGCACGCTATATCCTCGAGCGCCTCTGCGAAAAGTATGGCGTCGATGTTGAGTATCACTGCAAGCCCTTCAAGGGTGATTGGAATGGTTCCGGCATGCATTGCAACTTCTCGACCGACTACATGCGCGAAACTGGCGGCAAGGAATACTTCCTCAAGCTCATGGACAAGTTCGAGGAATATAAGGACGAGCACATCGCTGCATACGGCCCCGACAATCACATGCGCCTCACCGGCTTGCACGAAACACAGTCCATCGACAAGTTCTCTTGGGGTGTAGCTGACCGTGGTGCTTCGATCCGCGTCCCACACGGCTTCGTCGAAGACGATGCTTACAGGGGATACCTCGAAGACCGCCGTCCAAACTCACAAGGTGACCCTTACCAAATCGTCTCCCGCGTCTCCAAGACAGTCGCTGAAGTCGAAGCTAATTACAAGTAAGGCGACTGGATACCTCTGGAACGAAGTTCCGAGGGCACAGCACTTTAATCAACGCCACCCCTTTCAGGGGTGGCGTTTTTTTGCGCAGAGAGAATCAAATGTAGGCTCTTCGCAAAGCGTGCTATCTCTCAATGCACATATTAGAAAGTCTGCTTGCCTCAAAGCTCCGCAAAGCCAATCTGTGACAACTTCATCTATGCCCACCGAGCCTGCACTTGTCGTCGTTATCACCGTTTGCAACGAAGGGGCCACCTTGACATCCCTTTTTGAAAAGACCGCCACCACGGTAGATGAACATTCGCTCGGTTTATTCCTAAAGACTTCCTAAGACAGCACGGACAGGCAGAGCCCATCCCTCCTTTCAATATGCAATTCATCGACATCAAAGCCATCCATCAGCAAAGCACCTCTCAAATTGACGCCGCCGTCGCCAAAGTTTTTGAACACGGTCGCTACATTAATGGTCCAGAGGTCTATGAACTCGAAGCCACCCTCGGCGAATTCCTTGGCGGGACAAAACCACTCGACTGCGTAGCCGTCGCCAGCGGCACGATGGCACTTGAAGTCGCACTCCGCGCCCTTGGCATCGGCTCAGGCGACGAAGTCATTACCACCCCCTTTACATGGATCAGCACGGCAGAGACCATCGCACTTGTTGGCGCAAGGCCTGTCTTTGCCGACATCGAGGCAGACACTTACAACATCGATCCCAGAGAGGTGGAGAAGCTCATTACAGCCAAGACCAAAGCAATTATAGCGGTCAACCTCTTCGGCCAAATGGCTGACTACACGGCTCTCGAAGCGATTGCCGAAAAGCACGGCCTCAAGATTATCGAAGACGCCGCCCAAAGCTTCGGTGCGGAGCAAAACGGCCGCAAGAGTGGCACCATCGGTGCCGTCTCCTGCACCAGCTTCTTCCCCGCTAAACCACTCGGCGCTTATGGCGACGGTGGTGCCGTCTTCACCACCGATGCGCAACTGGGTGAAGCCCTCCGCGCTGTAACCAATCATGGCTGCAAAGAGCGCGAGTCACACTATATCCTAGGCACCAACGGTCGCTGCGATAGCCTGCAAGCCGCCATCATTCAGGCCAAATTTGCCAACTTTCGCGACGAAGAGATCACCCTGCGTCAGCAAGTCGGCGCCCGCTACTCTGAAGCACTTAAGGATCACCTTACCGTGCCCGCAATCCATCCCGGCAACACTCACATTTACGCCCAATACACCATACGCCCGCGCGATCGCAACAGTCTGGGTGAAGCCTTAAAATCCGCCGATATCCCCAGCGCCGTTTACTACCGCAAGCCCCTGCACCAACAAGCCGTCTTCGCGAACCTGCCTTGTGCCCAAAAAACATTCCCGCAGACAGACAAAGCAGCTGAGGAAGTTATCAGCCTACCCTTTCACCCTTACCTAAGCGAATCCGACCAAGACCGGATTATTGCTACCGTGATCGCGCACGAGAGGGCTTAAGCGACGACAAAAGGACCATTCAAAACTGACCACGACTCAAAAAGGTAAAGCTACAAAAGCCGTCCCTAACTACCTCAATTGCCGCAGGCCCTCGTAAGTCACAATACCGACAGAGGTCGACAGATTGAGCGAACGCAGTGTGGCGTTTTTATGTGGAATCGTCAGACGCTGGCCTTCCATCTTTGTATGCAGCCAATCGGGCGCACCATGCCCCTCGCTACCAAAGACGAGCCCATCACCATCGGCGTATTCGACATCCCAATACGCATGATCCGCGCGTGTGGTCAAAAGCCAAAGCCGCGTGGGGCCTGCGGAGCTGCCCTCCAAGGCCTCCCAGTTAGCATCGTGGTGGACGTCGAGCGACCGCCAGTAGTCCATCCCACTCCGCCTTAACTGCTTATCCGTAATCGTGAAGCCGAGTGGATGAATCAAATGCAACCGACTCTCGGTGATCGCACAAAGGCGACCGATGTTACCCGTATTTTGCGGGATTTCCGGATTAAAAAGGATGATGTGAAGCATATCCTGATAAACGAAGAACGAAGGCCCGTTTAGAGCAAGCACCGATGCCCAGCGGATCAAGCAATTGAACAGACTTGCGAGGCTAGCCAAACTACCCATTCAGGCTTGCTCCTTGGAGCCTCCAAGCTTTCCTAAACTACTATGTCCATCTGGTTCAACCCATCTCAAGCGATTGATCAAATCTTGCGCCAAGTCGCCGCCAAGACCGAAGGCTTCGGAGCAGACTTTGACCCAGGCATGCGTCCCGCTGACCCAAAGTTTGGAGATTATCAGGCCAATGGTGTGCTTGGCTTTGCCAAGCGTCAGCAAGCTGACCCTAGGGAACTTGGGCAAAAACTAATCGATGCCGCCCAAGCCTCTGGTCAATTTGACCCCGAACTCGTCGAACTTTCGCTGGCCGGCCCCGGTTTTATTAACTTCAAACTCTCGCCCAAGTTTATCTGGGACTGGCAGCTCGCCTACTCGAGCAAGGCCGACTATCAAAGCGGCGCAAAGGAACTGAAGAACGGGCGTAAAGTCATCATCGACTACCCTAGCGCCAACACCGCAAAACAAGCCCATATAGGACACCTCCGTCCGATGGTCATCGGCCAAGCAATTTCGCGCCTCCTCGATTTCTGCGGAGCCGATCTCATTCGCGACAACCACATCGGCGACTGGGGCACCAACTTCGGCACGGTGATCATGAAGATCAAGCGCGACAATATCGACCTCACTAATCTCGGCGACGATGTCCTGGTAACTCTCGACCAACTCTACAAAGACGGTTCCGCCCTAGAAGCCGAACAGCCCGAGCTACGCGAAATTTCCCGTAACGAGCTCGTCCTACTGCAAAACGGCGACGCGGGAAACACCGCTATCTGGGAGCAAATCGTGGAGATCTCTAAAGTCGCCTTCGACAAACTCTTCGCTCAAATAGGCGTCGAAGTCGACGTCACCCTTGGCGAATCCTTTTACCGCGACAAGGTGGAGCGCATCTACGAAGAATTGACCGAGATTGGCCTCGCCGAAGAAAGCGACGGCGCACTCGTCGTCTGGCACGACGAGGTCAAAAAATTCGCCCGCGATAACGAGCGCCCCTTCCCCTTTAACATACGCAAGAGCGACGGCGCGAGCAACTACGCCTCGACCGACCTAGCCACAGTGCTCTACCGCCTTGAAGAGTTTAAGGCTGCAGAAATCATCTACCTGACCGACGCACGCCAGCAAGATCACTTTCAACAACTATTCCTAACTACCCAAAAATGGTTTAAGGCTAAGGGCTATGCACTCCCCGAAATGAATCACGTCTTTTGGGGCACCATCCTTGGGGCGGATAAAAAACCCTTCAAAACTAAGTCCGGCGAATCAATCAAGCTACAGGCGCTACTCGACGAAGCTCGCAGTCGCGCTTACGAAGTAGTCACTGAAAAGAATCCCGATCTCGACGAGTCCGAGCGCCGCGAGATCGCCGAGTCCGTCGGTATCGGCGCGATGAAATATGCCGACCTCTCTAGCAATCGCACACAAGATTACGTCTTTAGTTGGGATCGTCTCCTAAGCTTTGAGGGTAACACCGCGCCCTATTTACTCTACGCCGTCGCGCGTATTAACAGCATCTTCCGCAAAGTTGGCGTTGATCCCGAAGCGCCGATCGAAGGCGCCAGTCAGTTGGAGACCGAGACTGAAATGGCGCTCGCTCGCAAATTGATGGGCTTCGTCGGCGCACTCGAACTCACGATCAACGATCTGCGCCCCCACTTCCTTTGCACCTACCTCTACGAACTGACCAGTGCTTACAGCAGTTTCTATAACGCGGATAAGGTCCTAGTTGAAGATGCCGCCGTCAAAGCGCGCCGCTTGATCCTCTGCGCGCGGACACGCACGGTTTTAAAAACGGGATTAGAGCTTCTCGGTATCCAGCCGCTGGAGCGGATGTAGCACCACCCGTGCAGGGGAGATTGTGGTATTTCAAATTATATTTGGAATTATTCTAATTACAGCTTGCGTTTTTACTAATGGGCGCACACTATATTTCAATAATTAGAATTATTATAAATAAACCCAATCACCCACATGCGATTAGAACCACAGTATAAAGAACTGCTAAACAGCGCCTTAGAGCTTAGTGGCCAGCGTGCGACAAAGCAACGCGAACACATTTATGCGCTCCTCCTGCAGAAACGCAATCATCCCACCGCGGAAGAGGTTTACGTCCGCGCAAAAGAGGATATGCCAACAATTTCCCTCGCGACGGTCTACAATTGCCTCGAGACACTGGCTGAAACAAAACTCATCCGCCAAGTCAATTTCGAGCGCGAACCGACCCGCTACTGTCCAAATCTGACCAAACACGCGCACTTTTACTGCCGTGAAAGCGGCGAAATCGTCGATGTCGACCTCTCCGATGAGCTTCTCGACGAGCTCATGAAGGTTCTACCCGCAGGCTTCACCACCAAACACATCGAACTCTCCTACGACGGTGCCTGCAACGACTGCCACGAATAACATAAAAAGCCGAAAAGCTATCACTTAGGAAATCTCGAATCACCAAGCATCTTAATTTAGAAAAAATGAACCACTCTCTCGAAGTCAAAAATCTCCATGTTTCCATCGATGGGCAAGCCATCCTTAAGGGTTTTAATCTCACGGTCCCAAAAGGCGAAGTGCATGCACTGATGGGCCCCAATGGCACCGGTAAGAGCACGCTCGCTAAAGTCATGGCCGGCCACGAAGACTACACAGTCGAGAGCGGCGAAGTGCTCCTCGATGGCGTCAACATCCTCGGCCAAGAGCCAGACGAAATCTCTCATGCGGGTCTTTTCCTCGCCTTCCAATATCCGATGGAAATACCAGGCGTCTCCATCGCCAATTTCATCCGCGCCGCGAAACAAGCTCGCCTCCCAGAAGGCGAAGAGATCAATGCGATCGAATACTACAAAGACCTCTACGCTAAGATGGACGCGCTCAAGATGGATCGTAAGTTCACTGCCCGCTCACTCAACGAGGGCTTCTCGGGTGGTGAAAAGAAGCGCTGCGAAATCCTTCAAATGGCCATGCTCGATCCTAAGTATTGCGTGATGGATGAAACCGACTCAGGTCTGGATATTGATGCGCTTCGCATCGTCTCCGAAGGTGTCAACCACATGCGCAGTGAAGACCGTGCATTCCTCGTCATCACTCACTACCAGCGCCTCCTCGACTACATCGTGCCGGACGTCGTCCACGTTATGTTCGACGGTCGCATCGTCCACAGCGGCGATAAAGAACTCGCCAAAGAGCTGGAAATCAAAGGCTACGACTGGGTCAAAGAAGCATTCGCGACAGCTTCAGCGTAACTTCCGACTCAATCATCAATCATCAATCATTAACGATTTAAAAACTATGAGCGATACAGACTTACAAGATCAGGCTATTCAGGTCGATACCGAGAAGGGAAACTTTAAGTATCCGGAAAACTATGAATTCGATGCAGGCGTTGGCCTCACCGAAGACACCATCAAATACATCAGCGACGTCAAAGACGATCCCGATTGGGTGCGCGAGTTTCGCCTCAAGGCGCTCGAAGTCTTCCAGAAGAAACCCATGCCGACCAAATGGGCGGACAAGGATCTGGAGAACATCGATTTCGATAAAATCCGCTACTACCTTTCCAAAGGTCAACAACCTGCCCGCTCCTGGGACGATGTACCTGACGACGTAAAGGAAACGTTTGAGCGCCTCGGCATTCCCGAGCAAGAGCGTAAGTTCCGTGCTGGAGTGGAAGCACAGTTCGACTCGGAAGCTTCGTACTCCCGCATGAAGGAGGACCTTGAAAAAGAAGGCGTCATCTTCGTCGGCTCGAGTGAAGGACTCGCCAAGTATCCCGAAATCTTTAAGCCCTACTTCGGTAAGGTCATCCCAACAGCGGATAATAAATTCTACGCGCTCAACAGCGCCGCCTTCTCCGGTGGCAGCTTTATCTACGTGCCCAAGGGCGTTAAGCTCAAGCAGCCCCTGCAAGCCTACTTCCGAATCAACGCGGAAAACTTCGGTCAGTTCGAGCGCACGCTCATCATCGCCGACGAAGACTCTGAGATCACCTACATGGAAGGCTGCACAGCGCCTAAATTTGAGACAGCTACGCTTCACAGCGCGGTGGTCGAACTCGTTGCGCTCAAGAATGCCAAGATCCAATACATCACCGTTCAAAATTGGTCGTCCAACGTATTCAACCTCGTGACTAAGCGCGGCATGGCCGACGAAGGTGCCGAGGTTAAATGGATCGATTGCAACATCGGCTCACGTCTCACGATGAAGTATCCGGGCGTCGTACTTAAAGGCAAAGGCGCTCGTGGCGAAGTACTCTCCATCGCCCTCGCTAATGACGGTCAGCACCAAGACACTGGCGCGAAGATGATGCACCTCGCGGATAACACCACGAGTAACATTATCTCCAAGTCGATTTCGATTGGCAAAGGACGCTCCACCTACCGTGGCCAAGTTCACATGCCCAAGCATCTCAAAAATTGTAAGAACAATACCGAGTGTGATGCTCTATTGATCAATACGAATAGCCGGACCGACACCTACCCCGCCATCACCACGCGCGGGCAAAACAACACGGTCCAGCACGAGGCCAGCGTATCAAAAGTCAGCGCCGAGCAGATCTTCTACATGATGCAGCGCGGCCTCTCCGAAGGCGAAGCCATGAGCCTCGCAGTCAACGGATTCGTCAACGAACTCATGAAAGCCTTCCCGATGGAATACTCCGTCGAGCTGAAGCGCCTCATCGACATGGAAATGGAAGGCAGCGTCGGGTAACCCTGACGACACATTGAACTTAAAATAAAGAACAAGGTAAGAACTCCCCTCCTACAAAGAGGGTGATCGCTTAGCCCATTCGGGAGCAGTCACAGCCCTCAGCGCGCATCACTTACACAACATGAATACCACTTTGGAAACACCGACAAACAACCTCTCCGCCAAAGAGCCTAGCTGGCTGGCCGAGCGCCGCACCGCCGGACTCGATCAGTTCAAGAAGCTCGCCATGCCGACAGCACGCGCCGAAGAGTGGCGCTTCGCTAGCGTCGGTAAGCTGAGCATCGACAACTTCAATCCAGTCGCAGCGCCCAGCTCCGCCACGCTCGACGCCTTGACTGAACGCTCCAATCTGGTCTCCGATCGCGCTGGACTCATGGTCTACGTGGACGACGCGCCAGCTAACTTTGAGTGCATCGGCCCCGAGCTTGCCAAACAAGGCGTCATCTACTTACCGATCTCCGAAGCAGTCGAGCAGCACCCCGAGTTGATGGAAAAATACTTCCTCCAAGAATCGACCGAACTCGGCTCGCAAAAGTTCTTCGGCCTTCACGCCGCCACGGTCAAGGCCGGCGCCGTACTCTACGTGCCAAAGGGCGTCGAAATCGAAAAGCCATTCGTTAACTACTACTGGACGAGCGGTAGCCGCGCAGCCGTCTTCCCGCACACCCTCATCATCGCCGAGGACAATTCGAAGGCCTCCGTGGTCGATATCTTCTTCTCCGAAACAGAAGAAAATGAAGCGCTCAACATCTCCGTCTCCAACATCCATGCTGGGGCCAATGCCCACGTCTTCCGTAAAGTCGTGCAAGACTGGAACGAAAAAACCGTTTCCTTCCAACTCGACACCACCGTGGCCGATCGCGATGCACAGGTAAAAAATGTCGCGGTCAACATAGGAGCGGAGCGCGCCCGCTTCGAGAACCAGACTCGGATCGAAGGTGCCGGTGCCGACGTAAAGATGTATTCGCTGACCGTCGCAGAAGGAACGCAGGAGTTTGACCAACGCACCTTCCAGACGCACAACGCGCCCAACGCCGTGTCCGACCTGCTCTATAAGAACGCGCTGCTCGACAACAGCCGAACCATCTTCTCTGGTCTGATCAAAGTCGCCGAAGGTTCCCAACAGACCGACGCCTATCAGACCAACCGGAATCTCTTGCTCGACCCCTCCGCCGACGCCAACGCCCTGCCCGGCCTTGAAATCTTAGCCAACGACGTGCGCTGCTCCCACGGCGCCACCACCGGCAACGTAGACAAAGAAGAGCTCTTCTACATGATGCAACGCGGCATACCCCAACGCGTCGCCATGCAGCTCATGGTCTTCGGATTCTTCGAAGAAGTCATCGAAAAGATCGACAGCGAAGAACTCGTCGAAAATCTCCGCCAACTCATTCACCAGAAATTTTCTGGAAAAATTTCTTAATCTATAGGACTGATTATTGATAATAATCCATCGCCGATCAGTCATCACTCATCAGCCAACATTCACAGATAACAATGGACGATACACGCACACTCTCTCGCGAAGTCGAGGCCACACTCATCCCGCAAGGCACACCCATGAGCCTGCCAGAAGGCGAAACTGTGACCATCACCCATCGCCTCGGCGGTAACTTCACTGTGATGACGCATAACGGCATGTTCCGGATCAAAGGCGTCGACGGCGATGCCCTAGGCGAAGACGTCACCGAAGCCGCTGCTAGTGAAGACGAGCACGACGGCTCCCCGCCCGAAAAAGACGCGCTCTGGGAAGCCCTCAAAAAGGTTTTCGACCCTGAAATTCCCGTCAACATTGTCGATCTAGGACTCGTTTATTCGCTCAACACCAAAGAGCGACTCGAAGGCGGCCACAAGCTAGACATGGACATGACCCTCACCGCTCCCGGTTGCGGCATGGGCCCCGCCATCGCCGAAGACGCCAAAGGACAGCTCGAACGCGTCCCCGGCGTGAGCGAAGCCGAAGTTAACATCGTCTGGGATCCACCCTGGAACCAAGACATGATCAGCGAAGAAGGCAAAATGGTGCTCGGTCTGGTTTAAAGAAAGCAAGACCTCCAGCTTCTGTCCCCACACGAGCGAAAGACCGTCTCGCAGTGTGAGCCAATGCAATAGTTAGGGATGCCGAGCCTGTATACTAAGCACGCCCAGTAATTGCATCAGTGGTGTGATTTTACCGTCGCACGATTTCTTTTTCGGGACAAACTGCGGTTGCTGACTAGTGTGTAATGTTGGCAAAAATCTAATATCGCGGACGAAAATGCACGCCCTCAAAAGCACTGACCATAAACGCCAATCAGGCTTCGCTCTGGTTGTGGCGTTGTCGTTAATGGCTTTCGTGCTCATGTTGATCCTCTCGATGTCCCTGCTGGTTCAGGTCGAAACTACCAATGCCAGTCGCAGTCTAGATCAGCTCCGCGCAAAAGAAGCCGCCCGGCTTGCGCTGATGATGGCAATCGGAGATCTACAAAAACACGCTGGTCCGGACCAAAGGGTGACCGCACGGGCGGAGATTTTGGGGGATTCAAATGTTCTGCCAGAAACTAAAAACTGGACGGGGGCATGGGATACGACAGACCCTACCGCCTCTCCCCAGTGGCTGGTTTCTGGTAATTCACCTGATCCAAGTAGCCTAAGCGAAAATCAGTCCACGCTCTACCGCCCTGCTTCGATCGCGACTAATCCAGATGATATCGTAGCGGTGCCGTATCAACAGGCCGATACATCTGAAAATCGCAAAACCATTTACGCTTGGTGGGTTAGTGACGAAGGCTCAAAAGTACATATTGCATTGCCTGAGAGAATTGAGCCACTTGCGGAC
>OOFS01000022.1_pt1 | contig 11741 bp, 4 predicted proteins | sample 1670411 | NCBI WGS metagenome assembly OOFS01 (sample SAMEA98152918, study PRJEB22522) | marine metagenome | biome: marine biome; feature: marine water body; material: sea ice | place: Arctic Ocean | collected 27-Sep-2015 | depth 0.05 m | reverse complement strand
CCTCTATGCCACCCAATACCATGGACGAAGTAACATCGTTGCTGCCCGGAGCTGCCACTTTAATAGACAATATCTCACCGCGTGCTACGGATGATTTGGCAGCCACATGTGAAATGAGACCCAAAATAGCCACCAAGTTGCAGGCATCCCGGAGACGGAGCCCGCACTCGGCGGGAGCACCAAAGGGGTCCACGGCAAGCGGGAAGGAGGTGGAGCTTGGCGCCCTCCGAACTGCGGTCCTGCCGAAGGAGGCGCACCCTATGTTGGTGGCTGCATCATGGGCTGGGGGAGGGGGGCGCATTCATCACGCTTCAGTTGCGGCAGGCGCAGGTGCAGCAGCTGCAGGCATCACACCTTCCATGGGAGCCAAACCTTTATTCGAGGACGCATGCACCAACGTTCTTTTGCCGTGATCGAAGTTTCATCATATTGGGTGCACTGCCTCTGTGTGGCTTTTTAATTATTCTGCATTCCTTCAAATGGAAGCGTCTCCATTAGAAAAGATCCGACACAAAGAAAAGGATGGCAGCGTGAGTGGCAAGGCTAGGAGAAGATAATCAACATGACAATCAATCACAAGCAACAATCAACGCGTGTTTAAACTGTGTGGGTTAGCTACAATTTCCAACGGTGCCGCAGCCCGAAGTACTCGAGAACGTCCTCGCCAAGCTTTAACTCAAGATGCAGACCCTCAAAGACCAGCCCCGAACTCCCGTAGGATAATGGACGGAAAACGAATCTAAGGAAGAATTTTATTTCAGGGACACAATACGAAGGGTTGCATAAACCAATAAAGGTTCATACAGAAGAAAGCCAACGCTGTTTCAACCTGATCAAATAGTCATTTGGATAATGCTCTGCACCCTTGCTACCTCTCCGGCTTAAAAATATGTATCAGTCTGATGATGAGGATCTACGTCAAGCTAAAAAAATAAAAATGCGAACATCAAAAAAGTGAGTCTTGTATGGTAACGATGGACTGCTAACGGTGACTACAGCGAACAACGAAACGAACGACGCGATGACATTGATTCACAAACGTCAATGATAGGAAACAAATCATCAACGTATCGATGGACTCACATTCGTCAACACATGAGAAGGTCAAGTTTCACACAGATGATCGTCGTTTCGAGATTAGGTAAGGTACGGTCGTTGGTCCATTGAACGGGGAGGTGATCTGCGATGAACGCGTCGCCGCTGCACGGAAGATTCATTTGCATTGTGAATTCTGCTATTCTGCTAAACCATGTCTACAGGGATTTACGTAGGTATAGATATACAGCCTACAATACTTGTATCCACTTCGCGTATAAACGTACACGTTTAACTATTAGGAATTAAAGTGATTGGTTCTACACAAGATCAATCCACGTACCGTTTACTATTAAGGAAAAATAATATTTAGAAAAGATCCATTCAAATCGTATGACTCGACTCAACATTAAATCCGCAGAAACCAACCGTTCTCTTTGAATTAGCTAAATAAATAAATATCATACATCATTTAAATATTGATGCCGGTATTGGTCAGTTAATCTACTCATTATTTGTATTGTAAGTAATTTGCTATATATTGAATCTTTAACTATATAAATCGAGGAAGCCTCTTCTATAATACAAGTTACTTAGTATATAATTGCGTGGGAAAATGTATTTGAATACTTAGGATGTTTGAAAGACATAAGAACACCATGTAGGCTAGGCTACGTAATAACGGGTTGACCTGCCAGTGACCGCATCCGCATCCGTCATAAAAATAGTATGAATGAACTAGAACAAGCAAACTTTCGCCGCATGATTGACAATGGTACCCCAGGTGATGAGAGATTGGATGGGTACTCATGTCAGCAGGTGTGGCCACCAGCGTTGCAGCCTCACTCACCTTCTACCCTTTACCATTATGCCCATAGACATGATGGTTTACAGGACAACTCTGACTGTACTGAAGGTTATCGGTCCGTTGATCACATAACGAACACGCAAGCACGACAAATCGTGTCACCATCAACTATTGGTGATTCAGTTTCAATGTCGAACAATGGCCAGACCTCTGGGTTGGCGACATACATTCGTAATGGTAGACAACCATTAGGTGGAGAGAACGATATAGATTCACGTTCTCATGTATCAAAACATACGTCTGATCTTCAACACAACAAAACTCCCTTTACCTAGGTACATTACGCAGAGATTCCTACACGCGATATCATTAAACAGGAAGAAACATTCTTTATCGGGTTATTGGGAATTCCTAATCCCACTGAAAACCAAATTGAGAACAAAAAACAAAGTGTAAAAACTTTGAAAGGTGATGCGAATGAGTGGGGTCGTCAATACTTACAAAATGAATTTGTTCTCATATCTAACTCACTTGTGACTGAATATCAAATCCCTTCTGTTCAAAAGTTTAAAGATATCAAACAGATGTTCAGTAATTTCGATTACACAAATGAGAAAGATGTGAAAGTCATGGAAGAGATACAATACCTACGTTGGGACTCGCCTTATAAACGTCACCAATGGAAAAGCTATATGGAAAGTCAATACATGTCTCAAAAAAACTTCATTTACAAGAAAAGGACTATCAAGGAAATGAAGGCGAACACAATTGGATGTTTTGCAAAACTCTTTAGCCAAATCAGAACAGACTTGATTAAACAATTGCAGTGTGCTAGTAAGCGCCAATTCAAACAGGACAATGGAACAGATACCGGAAATCGCGGGTTTGTGAAGAGACGTAAACAGACGAAAAACCTGGACATATCGTTACCAGCATTACCTTATGTTGATATTTACCTTCCCGTTGTTGCGGATGATTTGTCTCCGATATCATTTGAAAAGTCAGTAGAGGATGTTCGTAATCTGAAAATTCATTGCTCAAACAGAAAATAAGTGACATGCCACTGGGATCGAGATCACCCGCAATTAGCGTTTTCTCACCCCGATTATGACGTATTTTTGAATTTCATTGCGGGTATGATAATTTTGGCATGTAATTGCAAATTTATTTTTTGGTCCTCCTATGTATTTCTTTGCATTACGGGCGAAACCCGCAATTCCCTTTTTTCTGTTGAAGTTCTACTCACTTTCTTGCCGTTGAGTGCGTCACCATGGCATCTTTATTATCCGGAAAAACATTTCCTGTTTACAAATCACTATTTTCTTAACTTATTACCTATGTATTTAATTGAGACAAATTTAAATAGATGTAAAATAATTTCTCAACAGAAATCAAATGTTATAACTTTTATGTAACGGGTTTTTATTATCAAGTCTCTATGTATCTTAACGTTGTTATAACCATGTTATTCAAATAATCTTGAAGCTAGTCGTTTGTTCAAAATTAAAGCCCCCACCCTTTTTCTCGCTGTTACAATGATTTTTACTTAGGAAACTTACCATGAACCTTTCATTAGTGTTCACGAATATTAACGTCAATAACCCATTTTTATCATGTGTTCCATAGTTATTACTAGTATTATGTAGCAGAAGATACACGTTGGTTGTGTACCCTGTAATTTCAGGCCCACTGGCGAGTACCGGCACCGGTAGAAAGGAGAATACGTTGCCAGTGTCAGTATCTGCGGGGAAGCATCCAACAAAGACACTATCATATATTCGTTTTTGCAATGGAATCAATCGTCTCATGTCGTCACTGTTCCTCTCATGAAGTTCACACTGTAACCAATGAAGACAGTATCATAACTCACGAATGCACGGAATGCGAAAAACAATGGTACGAATGTGTCTCATGTCGGCCGACTGTGTTGGGTGGTGACCCGCGTAAACGTTACCGTTTTGATGTCTGGAAGGAAGTAAAGCGTCACAAATATGCACATCACAAAGTTGATTCACCACACAACAAAAATAATCGACATCAACCCATCGAAGAGGAACAAGTTCCAACTGACGATGATCAATTTTATATTTGTGGAGGAACATTTAGGGGAACAATCGATGATTCCAACCTATATGATGAACAGATGATCAGTTTGGTAGATCGCTTTTGGGATACATTACACATGAACTGTCAATCAGCCGATTTAACAGATTTACCGAATGCAAAGTACTATTCATTTTACTCCAATCAGCAGAGAAGGCTTGGTGCTGCTTGTCTGATCAATCGCTCCCAAAATGGTGTTGACATTACAGCTGCGCTAATACCTCCTAGAGAAGTACTTATGCACCTAAGAATTGCCGAGTTAGTGATACTCTTGCCGAAAACACAAAAGTTCAAACTTGCACATATTTTTGAAGATATAGAGTCAATCACAAAATACCGTGAGAATCAAGCAACTGGTGGTGCACATCATTCTTCCTCATGTTCTTATATAAATGACATTAGACCGCCTGTTCTATCTTTTCCTCCGACGACAGAAGTTATGCGTCGCACCATAATAGAGGGAGAACATGCAATTTTACCCAATATTCCGTTTGTCCCAGTGCAGCAACTTGAAAATAATCACAGCTATTCCAGTTTAATAGACATTGTGAAAGATTTAATTGCTACGGGAAATGAATTGGATGTAACCGGACTTTTTCATAATCCAAATAAAAATTCAGCAGTGTCAAGTATTGGTCAAACTCGCCGTGCCCAAACGATATACCAGCAATCAAAATTACTGAACAATGGAATGGTTTTAACCATCTACATTACTCTTTGGTCAGATGATTTTGAACCAAATAGTGTGAAGCAGAATAAGAACTCCATATGGGTGTTGACATGCACAATATCACCTCCCAAGCATCGAACACATACCTCAAAAAATACATACATCATAGCCATGGGTCCCAAAAATGCATGTCATGATGTTGTATGGCATCGTCTCCAACAGGACTTGATGATTTTGAGCAGCTCATTAAGTGGAGAGAACAGGCCAAGTTTTTATCATTGTAAATTGAAGAAAAATATACACATACATGCTGATATTCATTGTATTCTTCAAGATTCTCCCGAAAGACGGTCGTGCAACTATGTTAGTGCAGGCAACGGAAAATATACTGCTCTTTGGGGAAGATCAATGGACCTACTTTCTATTGCAGAAGTGGTACCATCCTGCCAGAAATGCCTTTTCAACCGTAAAATTGGGAAACAATCCGAAAAATGTTCTAAGTGTCTTGATTGGGAATTGATTTTACCCAATGAATTGATGCAATTTCCAGCACCGAAAGATTATCCAGATGATGAAACTTTAACAAATGGTAAATTGAATCCCAGTACAATCACTTATGCATCATTGTGTGCTGCTGCAGCTAAAAGTCATAATCACATTGTAAGTGAAAAATGGAAACCTAAACATGCCAAAGCTTTTTTATCGGTGGCTGGATGGAATGGTCAAGCAAAAGACAATATTGTGCAACACGCCGTCAACGCTTTAAAATGGAAAGAAGCAATCGACAATCGAGAAACAAATAAAGCAGCATTTGTTTTGATGCAACAATGTTTCAATGCAGATCAAAGTCATTTCAAACGATGGCCCATGCCATCAATTATGAGGGGGGCATTGCAACTTGATTTATTCGTTGAAGTTCCAATGCATATTTTATTCTTGAATAATGTTCGAAACTCTGTTTTGTTGATTATAGCTTGGTTGAAACTATCTAAAAAATTCACGCCCTTCTTAAAAGATTCTCAAGGCAAATTAGAGCAGATACAAAGTCTTGCACTGTCCTTTTGTAAGGCTTTACCCTTTGGAAAGGGGACTCTTGGTGGTTATGTAAGTGAGAATCATATGGTGTTTGCTCGAGTTGGGAAATGGTTCTTCGCCTCAATATAATCATTCATTGCCGATGATCCTTGGGTAGAACCCTGCACACCTATGGAATGTTGGTATGTAGCTGACCTCAAGGCATGGTTAAAAGCACGACATTACCCATATACTGCCACAAAGGAAATACTACAAGAAAGAATTAAAAAGCTTATGAACCAGGAAGGTGGTCCACCAGCTCCACTTCCACCATTGATCGGACAAATTTCCTTAGTAAAAGACTTGGTCATGTCCCTCACTTCTATGGTTGCTCATCTCATGGTTCAAAAGAGTGACGATAACATGATCCAAAGTGCAGAAAGGCACCTGAAAATGTATTTGTCTTCTTATTCGAATCTTGAAAAAACAATTCGTGATCACTCAAAACAAATAGTAGAGAGAATACCTACTAGTTCTGATGTGAGTAGTGGCTCAGGTGAGGATTCTTCCTACATTGACGACATCAATAATTTTGATGTGGAAGAGGAAAACACAGCTGATCCAATTAACCACAATAACGATATTTTGAATGAAGTCATTACAGCCACCAAGAAAAGGAAAAAGAAACAATTGATACCGGAATGGATTCAGAAGCACAGTGTTATTTGCATGACTAATATGATACACAACATGAGAGAATATGGTTCTGCTCGAATCCTTTGGGAAGGTTCTTCCAAGGGTGAGGGAATTTTAAAGGAAATCAAGCCTCTTGTTGACAAATCATCCTCTAACTTTATTATGAATGCTCATAAAAAATTTCATCAACGAAAAGGATTGAAGTATCTTATGTCCACTTTAGATACCACTTCGGAAAACATCAATGATCATGATGATATTGGAAACGATTTGGAAAATGTTCGAATTTATAATCCAATTTTGATTCAGAGTTTTCTTACCCAAAAGAAAGTGGTTGCTCTAGTGAGACTTTGTGACAATCGATTTATCTTTGTTACCAATTGGAAAGTTGGAGAGGGTGTGGTATTTATGAGAGAGAAATATTATGGTCGATGTTGGGGAGCTGATTATTTCGCATGGATTCTTGGAGATGGGTTACAAAATTTTGAGGCAAAGAACATAACACATTATTGTTTGTTCTTACCACGTTTACCTTCTATGATATTTGATGATGTTGTTAATTTCAATGAAAATCCAGAACATAATTTATATTTTGTGATCACATCGCAATGGGGTGAACTTATGAAAAGTGGAGAGTTTGTTCAGTACAGGAATACCATATTAAAATATTTTCTATAGTTTCAATTTATACTATATGATTTTTGGTTAACATGAAGAAACAAATCGATATTACCCTGAAGTATGTCAAACACTCGACTTACTCCAATGGCTTCTGTCAAGTAGACATTTGAAAACCGATATAAGAAATATAACAATACTTTTGATCTTTTTTTCCTTGCATTAGTATGCATCGCCCCCATTATCCGAGATAGTTCCTTCATGTTGCACCATGAATATTGTGCAGTTGCTAAAGGGTCTATTTCACCCTCTCCAATATCCTCATAAAATCTGCTAGCTTCGTATACAAGTTGTGGCTGTCCCCTGGTAAGTTCTGAGGCTTCCTGCAAAACACGTCGATCTTTTCTGATCCCTAAGAGTAATGTTTGAATACTGTTCTCCACCAACTTCCATGGGAGACGTAAAGGCATATTTTCAGCTGTGAGGTCAAAAATTGAAACATAAAACCACTCATCATGTTCTATCATTGCAATCATATTGTGCTCACGGCCAAGAAATTCTTCTGAAATGTGGCGACACATCATCCAATCTTTTCGCAACACAGTTGTTATAAAGGGATCATAAACCGAGTCCTTGGTTGGAAGGTCTATAAATATAGACGGATTTAATTCAAGAGCATGTATCATTTGACTGTCGTTGCAATAATCCCTATATGGCAACCTAGTAACAAATTTTCCTTTGGACACTTCAATGGCACAGTCCACGATTTTTGGAAACTGACAATACATTATATGTTCAATCCATATAAATACATCAGGATCTGATTGAAGAGCCAAAATCGCTATGTCTTCATTTCTTCTTAATGCAAGAGATGCATGGTTTATGGATTTTGCTTGTATGGTAATGGCATATCTGACTAATGCTTCGTCATGACGCAACCGACTAGATGCAAACGCCAGGACACAATCCGTATCATGGCTTTCCCCTTTTATAGCAGCCATAACAATTTCCTTGTCATCCCTCTTTTGATCAGAAGCATATTCTAATAAAGATCCATCTTCTTCTACATTGCGTAGTACAAACTCATGTGTATCCCGTAAAGAAATATGAGCAAACCTGAAAGCTGATGATTCAATTGAAATAGCTAAATTGATCAAGTCAAGATCTAGGGTACAGGTAGCATTCATGAACTGTAGAACATATGGATTCTCTGTCACAGCATAGGTCATAAGTGGCATACAACGATTGACATGACCACCCGCCCAACGAATACATTGTGAATTTTGATAAATTGCGAACATCATGAATAACCGATTGTTTCGAACATTCATTGGAGCATCTTTCAAACATAGAAAATTGTCTTCAGGATCTCTATCCCTCGCCTGGCCCAATGATTTCTTTGAGTAACACTCCACATAGTTATACACTAGTGATCCCACGTTTGATCTTGATACGCTTCTTACGTCACATTGCAATTCTTGCAACTGGCTTTCTGTCTTTAAGTTGTAGGGAAGAAGCACGATAGGTGGGTTTTTTGGCAAGTCCATCCACTTCTTTCCGTCACGCAATCGTTTGTATGCAACCTTCATGCTAATATCTATCCTTTGCTTTGATAAATACATATATGCCCATTGTAAAAGAAGACATCTTATTTCTTTGATGGGCTCTTCTCTCATTTCTCGTGACTTTGTAATATTCCACAGGTTGACATCGTTCCCACTAAATGACGCTAGGAATCTGTTGTCCTCATCTAGCAGTTCACCATAACTATCTGTTGGACCCCTAGGGCGAGGACTAACTGGCACATTAAAGCGACGTTCTAAGAGGTCTCTTTTCTGCGACACGCTTGACTGCGACATAGGGTTGTAAGGTCATGGCTAGGAGAATGGTAATGTATGTCTTCTTCCGTTCTCCATGTTTTGTCTGTTCTGTGACTGATTATTCCATGCCGCAATGGCAAAAATAGCACGAGAGCAACAAATATCGAGCACGTGGCAAATAAATCAATTATTTAACTAAATAAATAAATCGTTCTTGAGATCTTTTTACCAGTAACCTCAGTATGAAAGCTTACAGCAATAAATCTTCAACTTACGAGCTTTGAATATGTTATAAAAACTAGTGACGTATGTGATTCATTTTTGTTTTGAGCTATCACAAAACTTTAAATATCACATCGAAACACTATCTTAAGTCAAACTGGGTTCTTCGCAATTGTTTCACCAAAGATTAATTTTGATTGATGAAGAGTTGAATAGAAATTTAGTTGTTATTAATATGAATTAAATGAATATTTTATACAGCAATGTTTGATTCGTTGAGATTTTTTCGTCTCATACTCTCAGCATGCGCTCTATTGAGTGTCTTTTGTTTCTTTGTGGATACAAACGATTTCTTGAACGTGAAAGTACGGTAAAATTGTTGGAACCCAACTTTGCCGCAACATTGATTGAGGGAGAATAATGTAAATGGTAGGGCATACAAACAATTACAATCAAATATCCAACCATCCAGAATTCCAATCGCATGTTCTGTTCCTCCCATCGTTAGCACACAGTTGTCCTATTACAAATGTATCCTTTCCATTATCTTTTGAATCCATCCAAGAAACATTATTCCTTATCTTTGGTGAATTGTATCCAAGCGCATTCATGTCAGATTTGAAATGTTGATATAGTAGAGTAGGGACATCCATTATTCTCCTTTTAAGAAACTCTGCTCCAACCTTGTCATCAAAATAATACAGTACAGATGCTGTAGAATAGTATAGGCATTTCCAATCATTTTTAGTTTGTGTGGCCCAAATGAGTGGACGATCAGTTGGCGGCGACCATCTTGTTTTCAGACTGTTCTCTTGATTCAAACATAAAGCCTCTGATTTCTTCTCGCCTGCTCCAGGAGGTACATCCACAAAACGACCAGGATTATCTTGAACATGCTTTACCACAGTTTTCACAAAGTTTTGTGCTATAAACGAGTCTGATAAAGGAACTGTTGCTCCATTGACCATCTTTCCAAACCAACCCTCTTTGACAGTATCTTTCTTTAACAGTAAAGACCTTGGAGGTTTTTTTTTCGGGGTAATGTACTTGAGACGAGTAATCTGATCGTATCTATGCATCTTCTTTTCAAGATCCATTCTTTTGAGACCTTTTGCTTCTTGACGCAATAAAGACGCTATCTTCTTCTTGTTGCCTTCTGCCCTGGCAATTTTCACTTGATCACGTACATATTCTATGTGTGCCTTCATATTAGGAATTTCCCAAAATAGTTTTTCCCCTAACTTATTTGCTGTCGCTTCTGAATAATAAAATTGCAGTTGTTTTCCTTTATCATCTTTTGTGCAATAGTTTGCAGGCACTGTGTTATAGACATCCCAGACAACCTTGGCATCAGCCTTATCAGATAATGATAGAGTACGTTCATCTCGTTTTCGTGCTAACTTATTCTGCCGTTTTTTCTGTCTCTTCTTTTTTGTTTTACCCATTTCATCATCAATATCATCATCATTGTCACCTTTATCCAAATCCGTGTTTGTCTTCTTTTTTGATTTACCGGTTTCGTCACTTTTATCCAAATCCGTGTTTGTCTTCTTTTTTGATTTACCGGTTTCGTCACTTTTCTCCGAATCCGTGCTACTGTCATCACTGACATCATTGCTATCCTCAAACTGATTTCCTTCTTTTTTTGATTTATTCTTACCACCCTCAGGTACCTCATCATCTAAAAGTGGAATAGTTCTTAACGTTGTACTGAATACCGGTGGATCTTCATAACCCAATTCTATAAAAGTTCTGCTTTCCCTATCATAATACGATTGCATTTTCATTTGTTGATATAAAATCGGGAAGATGTTACGCCGAGTCCAAGAACGTCTGTTCTTTGTAAAATATTGTCGGCTCGCAAAAGGAATGGTAAGGGGATTCGGGTTTGCATTGTCTTCCTCCTCTTCATATCTTGGGAGATGAAAAATAGCAATGAGTGACCCATCACAATGATGAATCCTGACATTACCTGGTTCATTTTTCATCTTACAAGCCGGACAATTGATAAGACGACCACTATTCTCATCATGTTTATAGTCTTGTTCACTCAGGGAAGAGAATTCTGGTTTACTCGTATGGTCATACAGCCATAGTTGCTTTGCCAAACATGACAGTTCAATGGGTTGTGAACAATTACAAGTGAAGTAACATGAGAATGATATACGCTCCACACCAACTTCCAATATAGGGTTCGAACAGTCACTGCATTTATCAACTGTGCATAGTTGATCAATGGATTGCATTCCCCAACCATTCTTAAATTCGCTTGCAATGACATTCATTCGTGTGTTGTATTCATCATTGTAATTCAACGTCTCATCAGAGAATTTGGTATAGTCAAAGCGATTCTCAGTTATTCCGTCACACAGCATTTGGCCAATAAAATGGCATATCAATGGACGATAGAGGTGGACCAATACTTGCGATAAATCAATGGATTGATTTTCTGGAGCTCTCAACTGAACAGGAGCAATTTTCAATGCTTCCAAGCATGTAATGGGACCACAATCGGGTCCCCCAACCAAAAGGATTGCCTTTGGATCTTCGAACACAACCCATCGTTTATCATTAAGTTCTTTGTAAGGATCAGCTGGGATTTTTGGGGTTTGCTTTTTTTTCGGATTTGGGTTTTGACGAATGAACTTGGATATATACCTTGTCTTCTTTGGTTTTTTACCATCATAAAATTTCAATGATGTCAGGACAGAGAGTACCATTTTGTTGTAAAACTCCTTCGTTGGTTCTTCAAGTG
>OOFS01000019.1_pt1 | contig 12650 bp, 18 predicted proteins | sample 1670411 | NCBI WGS metagenome assembly OOFS01 (sample SAMEA98152918, study PRJEB22522) | marine metagenome | biome: marine biome; feature: marine water body; material: sea ice | place: Arctic Ocean | collected 27-Sep-2015 | depth 0.05 m | reverse complement strand
TACTATAGCAGTAGAAAAAGTTTTCGAGGAAGGTGACCCAGTATTCGGCCCCCAAAACCCTGAGATAAGTAGATAGGAGATTTGTATAAAATGGGCATGAGATGGGCAGCAGTCCGCATTCCTGCGATACAGGCTATTCGATATGAGTGGCAATATGTTTCAGAAAAACAGAAAAAAGTCTTGACAAGAGAAGTTAAAAAGCGTATAATATCAATTCAAATCGAGGAGAATCAAATTGAAAGGATTTAGACTAAAGATTAAACAGCTTTTCTGTCGTCACGACTGGGATATATTCAGGGATGGGAACTTTTTCTACAACAAGCATGGTGAAGAATGTTTTGAATGCTCCAAGTGTGGTAAGCAACATGACTATTAAGGTGCGTCAGTGCCCTCAAACTAGAATAATGGATCTCGAAGAAGAGAACGCAACATTATTGAAGGCAACTTTAAGTTCTCGCGAAACAATATCTCTACTAGCTTCTGGGCATGAGAAAGAACTGTCTGAGCAGGCTAGTAAGTTTAAAGAAACACAAGAATTTTTGGTTAATAGTAATATACGTCTGGTAGAAGAACTTGACCAACGACGACAAAAAAACGCAAATTATATAAAAGAAATAGCAGATATGAAAGTAGATTTGTTATTTCTTCGTTCAGTTATTGAACGTATACTAAAATGATATTGCTACTAGGGTATGAATCAATAGACCAACTCAAGGCTTGCTTAGATAAGCCTTTAAATTATAAAGAAACATCTGTATTCAATAGTAGTTATAAACATAATGGAACTTTTGTTGCATCTTACAGACCTGAGGTTACAAAAGGTGAGGGAAGACAGTTTTTTGTCAGAATTACTATGAAAGATGGACTTATTACATTAGTGGGAGAAGAATTATGAGTGGATGGTTAGTAGCAGTTACAGGAATCATTTATTTTTACATATGTGCAGAACAAGCGTACAAAGACAATGTACCAATGGCACTATGCTATGCAGGCTATGCATTTGCCAACATTGGGCTATACCTGGCAGTAAGTAAGTAATATGATATACTTGCTAGAAGAAAAAATTGGAGATAGTAACTGGAAAGTGCTTGGCTATTGCGATACTGTTGTGGACAAAGCAGCAGCTCTTTCGTGGTCAAAAGTGTCTCCAAGAAATATTGCTATTGATGGTTTTCCCGTATACCGAAGATTAACTTTAGTCCGACCAAAGGAGTGGACAATATGACATTAGAGTGTTACCAGTGCGGTAAATTAGTACATGAACTATCTCTTAGATCACGCTGTGTTGGGTGCGAGCATCAACGTGGAGACTTTAATGAAGCAGAGATTGAAAAACTACGAGATGCAGCTTATAATGTAGTAGAAAGGCATGATAAATATATCACACCTTTCAACTCTGCTTATGTACCTGTAGTGGCAGAAGCTGTATACGCATTAAAAAAGGTTTTAGAACAATAAGTAACTATAATAGCACTAAAAAAATAAATCTTGACAAGATGGTAATTTCTGCCGTATAATATCACTTCAACTCAAGGAGAACAATATTGGGCGACCGTTTTTACACCGAACAATTGCAAGTACTGGGCGAATGCCCGGGTAGACCTAAACTTAATAACAGAAGGAAACGCCTCATGGCATGGGATGACGAGAAAAAAGCACAAGCAGTATCAATGTATCAAGAAATGGAGCCTACTCCAGAAACCAGCATGGAAATTGTTAAAACTATAGCTGATGAACTTAACGAATCACCTAATGGTGTTCGTATGATCTTAACAAAAGCAGAAGTTTATGTTAAGAAAACCCCTGCTGCAAAAGCGTCTACGAGCACATCTACAGGAACCGCACGCGTGTCCAAAGTAGCTGCCCAAGAAGCACTCACAGCAGCCATAGCTGATGCTGGCAAAGTAGCCGACGAAGAGATTATCTCTAAGTTGACCGGAAAAGCTGCACAGTATTTTACAACTCTTCTATCTAACGAAGACTAAGTAAAAAACCTGCCTTGTTAGGTTTACCTAACGAGGCTTTTTTGCATCTACTATAATCACCTTTAAGTATGTGACCTAGCAATAAAAATTGCTAACTACTACAGAAGGAAATCATAGTGAAAAAGCAAGAACTTGCACATTTAGTGCACGAGTATGGCGATGCAATCATTACTTATCGTAGTGAGCAATCCAAAAAACTAAAATATAATGTCTGTACTTTAGACTTCACAACCCTTTACATACAGAAAAAGAAGAATCGTGCTAAGGAAACTGAAGATACACTTCTTTTCTTTTGTTGGGATACTGACTCTTACCGATTACTACGTCCTGATAATATTTTTAGTGTACTTCCGTTGTCCTCTATTCTTAAAAACGGGGGCAGGTAATAATGGACTTATATCAAGCTCCAGAGGCTTATTCTAGGGTTATTCATTATGACGAAGTAAAAGAAGTACAAGTAAGACTTACTATCAACACTTTTCGAGGTGTTGAGTATATGCATTTGCGTAAATATTACATGGACTTCGAAGAAGAGTGGAAACCCACTCCTGAGGGCATAGCCATGCCTTTAGATTTTAGCAACTCCAGGGAACTATTCTCAGGCTTAATAGAGATACTATCGCTAGCGGAGTCGAAAGAAATTATAGAAGAACACTTCTCGGATTTAATTAGGGATTTGTATAAATAGTTCTTGACAGCTTCCTTAAAATGCCGTATAATATCCTTTCTAACTTAGAGAAACTATTATGCGCGATTTTTTAGACAGAGCGAGTAAATTATACTACGAAGGTACTCCTCTCCTTTCGGACGAGGAGTTCGATCTTTTAGCACACAAACACAACTATAATACTGTTGGATACGAGGTTACTGATGCAGTGACTCACGCGTATCAAATGTATTCATTGCAAAAGTGTTTTGATATAGCTAAAGCTCCTATTGATATAAATAATTGTGTGGTTTCTCCTAAGCTAGACGGGGCTGCTATATCTATTCTGTATGTAGACGGAAACCTTGAGTTAGCTTTAACTCGTGGAGATGGTATACAAGGTAGAGACATTACTGCCAAGATAAAAGAATTAGTACCTAATAGTATTAAAGCTATTGGTCTTGTTCAAATTACTGGAGAAGTTGTCGCCCCAAGCAGTGTACCTAACTCACGCAATTATGCTTCGGGTTCTCTTGGCTTGAAGAATAGCTTAGAAGGTTTAACCGAGTTTAAGACTCGTTCACTTGTATTTGTAGCATACGATCAAATTCCTATGAGTCATGAGACTTATCAGCAAACACTGGAAAGTCTTAGCGAAGAAGGTTTGAATGTAGTTACTCGGTTCGATTCTAGTGAATACCCTACAGATGGTACTGTTTATCGTCTTGATAATAATAAAGCTCACGATAGACTAGGACACACCAGCAAACACCCAAGGGGTGCTTTCGCTCTTAAAAGCCGAGCACAGGGTGTTGAGACAACGCTTGTTGATGTAGTGTGGCAGCTAGGAAAGAGTGGGGTAGTAAGTCCAGTAGCAATACTGGAACCCGTCCTTATAGGCGATGCCACTGTTTCCAGAGCCACGCTGCACAATATTCAGTATATACGCGACCTTAATCTTGAGATAGGTTGTCAAGTAGAGATTATACGTTCAGGGGAAATCATACCTCGCGTTGTAAGACGTTTAGATTGATTGGTACCTTGTGAAAAATACTTCTTGACAAAAACCTTAAAAAGCCGTATAATACTTATTCAAATTCAGAGGAATAGCAATGACCGTAATCGAAGCTCCAACAAACTGCCCTTCGTGCAGCTCGGTGTTAGAGGAGGTAAACTATCTTTTGTTTTGTAGGAACCCAACTTGTGGTTCTAAACTTATTAAACTTATCGAACACTTCGCCAAAACGCTGAAGATTAAAGGCTTAGGCCCAGCTACACTTGTAAAACTCGGTATTGTCTCACTTGAGGAGCTTTACTCTTTGTCTTTACAGGATATAGACGATGCGATTAGCTCTTCTCGTATTGCCGCGAAGTTAGTAGATGAGCTAGAAAGATCAAAGAAAGCTCCACTAAACGTATTACTCCCCGCTTTTAGCATACCTCTTATCGGTAAGACTGCTTCGGAAAAACTTTCCAAGGTCTGCATTGATATAGAAGAAATAGACTACGAATTGTGCCGCAAGGCAGGTTTAGGTGAGAAGTCTACTAAAAGTCTTTGTGATTGGCTCGAACGCGAGTTATATCAGGTAAGTTTACTTCCGTTTAGTTTTAAGTTTGAGAAGTCTCAGGCAACAAATACACCTCAAGGAGTTGTTTGTATTAGTGGTAAACTTACCTCTTATTCAAATAAAGCCGAGGCTCACAAAGTATTAGAAGAGCTTGGTTATGTTGTCAAAAGTACCCTCACAAAAGATGTAACCATCTTAGTAAACGAAAGCGGAATAGAGTCCGCTAAAACTAAGAAAGCCAGGGCTTCTGGCATTCAAATCATAACTAACCTTTTTAATTTTATTGGAGAATAAAAATGGCTTTACCTAAATGGACTGACGAGCGTACTGCTCAGTTAACCGAATTTGTCGGTGGCGAAAGCCCCGTTTCTCAAGCAACTGTAGCAGAAGCTGCTGTTGACCTTGAAACCTCAACTCGTTCTATCTCAAGCAAACTGCGAAAGATGGGTCATGACGTTGAACTGGCTTCTGCTAGTGCTGTTCGAGCTTTCTCAGACGCACAAGAAGCTACTCTTGACGCTTTTGTCCAAGACAATAGCGGTGAATACACTTACGCTGAAATTGCAGGTCTTTTCGAAGATGGTGCTTTCTCTCCTAAGTCAATTCAAGGCAAGATCCTCTCTATGGAACTTACTAGCCACGTTAAACCTGCTCCTAAAGTAGAAGCTGTACGCACGTACTCTCCTGCTGAAGAAGAAGTTTTTGTAACTATGGTACAAAATGGTGCTTTCGTTGAAGCTATCGCAGCTGAGCTAGACCGTTCCGTAAACTCTGTACGCGGCAAGGCTCTCAGCCTTCTTCGTTCAGGTGACATTGATGCTATCCCTCGTCAAGAAACCACTAAAGGTTCTTCTAAAGTAGATCCTTTGGCTGCTATCTCTGATATCGGTAGCCTGACTGTAGAAACAATTGCTGAAGCGATTGGCAAAACAGCTCGCGGTGTCAAGACTATGCTGACTCGTCGTGGCCTTTCAGCCGCTGACTATGATGGCGCGTCTAAGAAAGAAAAAGCTTCTGCTTAATCTTTCACGACTACTCAAGTAGTCACAACCTGAGCAGGCTCTTCGGGGTCTGCTCAACTTTTATATGATTTCGGGAGAATCTCATTGAACATCGCTAGTGCTCTAATAAAGCAGGTGCTAACCTTGCAGGACTTTCAGACCTGGAGTGTTACTCACAAGCATTATTTGCCAGCAGAATATCACAGTCTTTATAAGATTATTGATAAACATTGCGAAACGTTCCATAAGATGCCCTCTATAGAAGATTTGCAGTATGAAATTCGTGATTCTGCTACCCGTGAAAAACTTTACGCAATTGAAGCTGTCGAGGTCGATGCAGACCCCGATATGCTTTTACAGTATCTTAAAAACGAATATACTCAAAAAGAAATTCTGGATTCACTAGAGGATTATGTAGAAAACTCTGTAGCATTTGAGGATGCACAAGAGTCAGTACAACACCTACATCAAATTGTCATGGACATTGAAGATAAGGTTGACCTCGAAGACCCACAGGAAAGTATGCAACGTATTGACCTGTTTGAACCAGAAGAAGATTTAGCTAAATACGTGCCTCTCGGTCTTAATGAAGAGTACGACCAGGAAATCCAATTCTCTCCAAGAGACTTGGTAATGATTGGTGGTAAACGAGGGTCAGGTAAGTCTGTTATATGCGCTAATATCGCAAATAACGTACACGCTTTGGGTAAGTCGGCTATCTATTTCACTATTGAGATGGATAGTCGCTCTATACTACAACGGTGTTGTTCTATTGCTACAGAAATTCCTTTTTCACGACTTCGCACTAAGAATCTTAGTGTAACTGAGTGGGAAAGTGTTGCTACGTGGTGGGCAAATCGTTTTGTTGTTGGACAAGATCGCTTGACTGAATATAAAGACCACCGTGATTTTGATAAGTTTCATGCCAAGCTGAAGACTGGAGAGCTCCTCCCGACTAATCAGTTGGATGTAGTGTATGATCCTTCTCTCACACTCTCTAAAATTCGTGCCGAGCTTGACAAAAAAGTCAAGTCTCTGAATATTGGAGTTATCATAGTGGATTATATTAACCAAGTCAAGCGGTCTTCTGTTCCAGGCAAACAATACGACTGGACAGAACAGATCGAAGTAAGTAAAGCATTGAAATCAATGGCTCAAGAGTATGATTGTACCGTAATTTCTCCATATCAAACCGACGCTACAGGCGAGGCTAGGTTCGCTAAAGGTATTCTTGACGCTGCAGATGCAGCCTATACCTTGGAGACCTGGGACCACGAAGATGCTTGTATGACATTTACCTGTGTCAAGATGCGTTCAGCTTCTATGAAGTCCTTCACATCAGTAGTAGACTGGGATAGTTTAAAAATTGGCCCTGAGTCTGCGTTAACTCCTAAAGAAAAAGAAGATTCCTCACATAAAACGGGCGAAGATATAAACGATATTTAAAATAGTTCTTGATTTCTTAGGTTAAATACCGTATAATATCACAATAATTACGATAAGGAATAGGCAAGTGACAGTAGAGGAACTATTAAATTCTAGACAAGTATACTTCATACCGAAAGGAGGGGATTGTCTTGTAAGCTGCCTGAACCCAGAACACGCTGATCGTAATCCTAGTATGCGTATAGATCGCATTACTGGTATTTTTCAGTGCTTCTCTTGTGGACACAAGGGGAGTATATTCACCCACTTTGGGGAAACGCCAAACTATTTACAAGTACGAAGGGAGCTTTTTAAAAAAATAATTAAAGAAAAGCGGTCAGAAAGTATTGGTTTGGCGTTTCCCCAAGGTAGTGTGCCTTATACGGGAGACTGGCGAAATATTAAACCAGAAACGTATAAAAAGTTCGAAGCATTTCAACACCACGACCCAGATTATATTGGGAGAGTTGTTTTTCCTGTACGAAACATATCAGGCAGAATAGCAGCCTTTAATGGCCGTCATACTACAGGTGGAACACCTAAGTATATGATCTCGCCTGCGGGTGCGAAGATGCCTTTGTACCCTGTAGCAGAGCCCAAACAAGGCTCTGTAATACTAGTAGAAGGTATATTTGATATGATAAACCTTCATGATAAAGGACTAGATAATGCCGTGTGTTGCTTTGGTACAAAGAACATAAATGAAGATAAACTAAGAATGTTATCCATTCAAGGAGTTGAGTCAGTAGATATCTTCTTCGATGGAGACACGGCAGGACAAGATGCTGCCGTAATAGTAAAAGAGATGTGTGAAAGAGTAGGAATGACCTCTAGAAACATATGCTTTAAGGATAAAGACCCAGGTGGGCTAACAGAATCAACAGTATTAAAACTAAAGAGAAAATTATATGCCTAAAGTTGCATTAGTAGAAACGAAACCAAGTAAGACCAATTTTAAAGATGCTTTCGATGGAGCGTTTGAGTTTGACCAGTACCAACTGTGTTCAGACCCTCATCTCAAGAAAGTACTAAAACGAGATTGTGACATAGAAATAAATATAGACAACTACGACTGGGTTATCCTAGTAGGTAGTGATGCGTTAAAATATTTCACCCCCATTAACTCTATTACAGAGTATTCTGGTAAACGAGTAGAAGAGAAGTTCCTCCCAATTATTAACCCTGCTATGCTGGCTTTCAAGCCAGAAGCGCAGAGTACTTGGGATGCTAGTATGAAATCTATCGTAGAATATATCACAGATAATAAAGAAGATGTAACAGTGCGTCCCGAGCAGGCTATAGGGATACAAGATACAGAAGTAGCCAACGATTGGATTCGCAAAGCTATTGCATCAGATACTCCATACATTTCCCTTGACTCAGAAACTACTGGGTTGTATCCTCGTGATGGGCATATGCTAGGGTGTTCTATTAGCTATGAGAGAGATTATGGGGTTTACATAGATACGGAATGCTTTGATGAGACCACAGAAGAATTACTTCAACAGTTGTTTAACGAAAAAGTAGTTATCTTTCACAATGCAAAGTTTGATTTGGCTTTCTTTGAGTACCATTTCAACTTTAAGTTTCCTCGCTTTGAGGACACAATGCTTTTACACTACTTGATTGATGAGAACCCAGGCACTCACGGCCTGAAACAGCTAGCTATGAAGTACACAAGCTATGGTGATTACGAAAAGGGTATGTATGATTGGATGCAGAAGTATCGCAAAGAGCATGGTGTACTTAAAAACGAATTCACTTGGGATGTAATTCCTTTTGATTTGATGAAAGACTATGCCGCGCTGGATGCTGTAGTAACTTTTCTCCTTTACGAGAAATTTGTAAAAATTAAACAAAACAAACGCTTAGCTAAAGTATATGATAACATACTTATACCCGGATGCAGGTTCCTAACAGATATTCAGGATAATGGTGTTCCGTTTGATATGGGCAGACTAATAAAGTCCCAAGCACTAATGCAAGATGAGATTGACTTGGCTATTATAGAGCTGTATAAGAATCCTGCTATTAGTAAATTCGAGAAAAAGAATGGAAAAGATTTTAATCCTAATAGTACTATGCAGCTACGCTCTTTACTTTTCGATTTCCTGGGTCTCAATCCTACTGGAAAGAAGACTGGTACAGGAGCGAATTCAACAGATGCAGAAGTACTTCAAGAGCTCTCATCGCAATCTGAAGTGCCCGAGCTCATACTTGCAATTCGACAAAAATCTAAGATTAAAAATACTTATCTGGACAAAATCATACCGCAGTTGGATAGAGATAGTAGATTACGTACGGGTTTCAACCTCCATAGTACTACTAGTGGTAGGCTTAGTTCTAGCGGTAAACTTAATATGCAGCAACTACCTAGGGATAACCCTATTGTAAAAGGTTGTATTAAAGCTGCCCCAGGGCATAAAATAGTCGCAATGGATTTAACAACAGCAGAAGTGTATGTTGCAGCTATCTTAGCAAAAGATAAAGCATTGATTGAAGTGTTTCGAGCAGGTGGAAACTTCCACTCGCAGATTGCAAAGAAAGTATTTAAACTACCTTGCGAGGCAGATGAAGTAGCAAATTTATATAAGATGCAAAGACAGGCAGCTAAAGCTGTAACTTTTGGTATTATGTACGGAGCTGGTGCTAATAAGATTAGCGAACAAGTAACAAAGGATAGTGGAAAACCTTTTAGCAGGAATGAAGCTCAAGAGGTTATTGATGATTACTTTGAAGAGTTCTTCATGCTTAAACAATGGATTGAGAATAATCAAAAATTTATCCAACAGAATGGATTCATTTACAGCTACTTCGGTAGAAAAAGGAGATTACCAAATGTCGCTTCGACAGACAAAGGCATCCAGAGTCATAGCATTAGGTCTGGTCTTAATTTTCTGGTGCAGTCTGCTGCTTCTGATATTAACCTATTAGGTGCTATAGACATGGGCAGTTGGATAAAAGCTAACAGTAAGAAAGCTAGAATCTTTGCTCTTGTTCATGACTCCATTCTGGCTGAAGTGCCGGATGATGAGATTGACGAGTATATGCAACAGCTAACAAAATTTGTGCAATTGGATAGAGGACTTTCAATTCCTGGCGTACCAGTAGGTTGTGACTTCGAGATTATTCATGAGGATTATTCAGGAGGTAAGTTTGAAAAAGCATACGGCGACTAATGATTATAACGTACAGAAATACAAATAAGATTAAATTCCCAGTATTCTTGTTACATTCTGGTAATTGGGATAAAGCAGACGGTATATTATGGGTGGATGGCGAAGTAGTAGATGATAAAAACCAAATAGGGGGTACATTAGGTGCTCGTAGAATGCAAACCCCTCATAAAAACCTTTATATACTAAAACATATGATTATGTCGCACAACGGACTACTGAAGCAAAGCACAAAATATTTCATAGATAACAAGGGAATGCCTTTTATCTATGAAAAAACTAAGTTTGCCAAACTAAAGTATCTAAAAATTAAAGAAGTGCAACTTAAAGACACAGCTGCACTTATACGGGTGAAAGGGTATAATGCACCTTTCACTGTACCACGCCCTCCCACTACTGGATATGAGTGGGCAGGGGTTTTACATCTTAACGGATTTCCGTGGATGATATATGAGTACTCGGAAACGAAACTCAAGGATGCGAGAAAGAAAGTATAATTATGGCTAAAAGAAAGAAAACCTTAGCAGGTGCTAGCTTAGAACTACGAGAGATAGAACCTTTGACACGTAACCAATTAAAAGCCTTTGAATCTTCACAACATTTAGTGTTGCACGGATTAGCGGGTACAGGAAAAACCTTTATATCATCATACCTAGCATACGATGATATGGTAAAACAAACAGCAAATCAGTTTGTTATTATAAGAAGTGCTGTTCCTACTCGTGATATGGGCTTTTTGCCAGGTACTGAGAAAGAGAAAGCCGCAGTATACGAAGAGCCTTATAAAGATGTTGCTATAGATTTATTTGGCAGAGGAGATGCTTACGATATCTTAAAACAGAAAGGTCTAGTTCATTTTATGACAACATCTTTTATTAGAGGTATCACACTCCGTAATGCTGTTATACTCATTGATGAGTGTCAAAATATGTCGTTTCACGAATTAGATTCTATTATTACCCGAATGGGTGAAAACTGTAGAGTTATATTCTGTGGAGACTTTCGACAAGCAGATTTAAAGGACAATGGACTGCAAAATTTTATACGAGTTTTAGAGCGTATGGGACTGTTTGATCTGATAGAGTTTCAGGTTGAGGATATTGTACGCTCTGAGTTTGTTAAATCTTATATTATTGCAAAAAATGAACTTGATCTGTGAAGGCAGTTATAAGTCATAGGATTTACATGGATTGCACTCCTGAATTACAGGAGAGTATTGATAAGGAACTTACTTATACAATACCTTCGTACAATCCACTTGATCCACCTCAAGTAATTAAGAATATGGGAATTATTCGTAACGGCTTGGTTACATTACCTATTGGAAGGATGGATTTGATACCAGAGCATTATGAAATAGTCGATAAGCGTGTTACAAAGCCTATCGACTTTCCAGACTTCAAGTTTGAGCTACGAGAAAGCCAACAGAAGGTTTATGATGAACTCGAAGATAACTCCATAATTAACGCTTGGGTCAGTTGGGGAAAGACTTTTACAGGTCTCGCAATAGCAGGCAAGTTAGGTCAAAAAACACTTGTGGTTACCCACACTGTCCCTCTGCGTAATCAGTGGGCTAAAGAAGTAAAAAAAGTATTTGATATTGACGCGGGTATTATAGGCAGTGGAAGATTTGAACTTGATGCTCCCATCGTGATAGGGAATACGCAGACTTTATACCGAAACGTAGACAAGATTCGTAAAGAGTTTGGCACTGTCATACTGGATGAGATGCACCACGTTAGTAGTCCGACCTTTTCTAAGATACTAGATACAAACTACTGTAGATATAAGATAGGTTTATCTGGAACCATAGAGAGAAAGGATGGAAAGCACGTCGTATTCAGAGACTATTTTGGAAGCAAGCTATTTAAGCCCCCGAAGGAAAACTATATGACCCCTACCATTCATCTAGTACAATCTGATATTAGATTTATGGATGGCAATAAAACACCTTGGGCAAATAGAGTAACAAAATTAGCTAATGATGAAGAGTATAGACATACTATATCTATGCTTGCTGCAGCCTACGCTGCAAAAGGGCATAAGGTTCTAGTAGTAAGTGACAGGGTTAGCTTTCTTAAAGCCTGTGCGGAGCTGACCGGAGACAAAGCAATATGTGTTACAGGTGATGTAGCGCACGAAGATAGAGAAACGCTAGTAGAAGAAATACTTACAGGCGACAAGAATGTATTGTATGGAACTCAAGCAATTTTCTCAGAAGGTATCTCAGTAGATACATTAAGCTGTTTGATACTAGCAACACCAGTAAATAATGAACCACTATTGACACAGCTAATAGGTCGAGTGATTCGTAAAAAGGAAGGTAAGACAAGCCCTGTTATAGTTGATATACACCTGAAAGGAAATACGGCTCGAAAACAAGCCACAAATCGTGTTGGGTTCTATATGAAGCAGGGCTGGGAAATGAAATACCTTTAAAAAAATAATTCTTGACAATATGGTAAATTTAAAGTATAATAATGATCTTATTTGATTGGAAGAAGGTTTTTGATTCAGCGGACGGCAATATTTCGCTATGTAATATGATAATGGAAATGCTCATAAAAGAGAAGATTCCACGCAATAAATACGATTACATATATAAATATGCCCAAAAGAATTTTACAGGTACTAGTTTTTTACTACATCCTGAATTTCTGCTTTTCAATGCTTATAAGTACACACCTCGGGAACTATGTGTTTATTATGCTATGGCTTCGCTTAGAAGTTATAGTGAATATATGGCAACCGGCAAAACCACGCTAGACCCACTACATTGTCCTGTGGATTTAGAAACTATAAAAGATAACAGACTACTGATTGTATTAGAGGATGAAATTACTTTAATA
>OOFS01000018.1_pt1 | contig 12773 bp, 12 predicted proteins | sample 1670411 | NCBI WGS metagenome assembly OOFS01 (sample SAMEA98152918, study PRJEB22522) | marine metagenome | biome: marine biome; feature: marine water body; material: sea ice | place: Arctic Ocean | collected 27-Sep-2015 | depth 0.05 m | reverse complement strand
GACCATCTCTTTCTGGTTTAAAAGTTCTATAGTTTATAGTCTCAGGTTTTTTTACCTCACCAAAGGACCATGATTTGATCATTTGTGGTGAAGCTAGCCCAGCAGATATTGTAGTAAAATCGTCTTGACCTGGTTTTAGTAAATTTAATAAGTCTCTCAATTTGCTCTCCTAGTTATCTGAATCTAATTCAATATTAATACCAAGTGATTTAATTTCCTTACTAAGGACATTAAACGACTCAGGGATACTTGCATCCATTTGATAGGATCCAGCAACAATATTCTTGTACATTTTCGTCCGCCCGGCGATGTCATCAGACTTGACCGTCAGCATCTCTTGCAACGTGTAAGCCGCACCGTAAGCTTCCAATGCCCAGACTTCCATCTCCCCAAAACGCTGGCCGCCAAACTGTGCTTTACCACCTAACGGTTGCTGCGTAACCAGACTATACGACCCAGTTGATCGGGCATGCATTTTGTCATCCACCAGGTGATTCAGCTTCAACATATACATGTACCCAACTGTCACAGGTCGCTCGAAGGCCTCGCCACTGCGGCCATCATACAAAGTGAACTGGCCACTTTCAGGGAGGTCCGCCAACTTCAGCAATCGTTTGATAGAGTCCTCTGCCGCGCCATCAAAAACCGGAGTGGCCATAGGGACACCCTGTGAAAGGTTGGCTGCCAACTCCATTACGTCGGTATCACTGAAGGACTTGATGTCCTCAATACGACCATCGCCATTGTTATAGATAGCTTCAAGGAACTTACGTACCTCTGACACCTTTTGCTGCTCTTTAATCATGGCATTGATTTTGTCACCCAGGCCCTTGGCAGCCATGCCAAGGTGAGTTTCCAAGATCTGACCTACGTTCATTCGCGAGGGCACACCCAACGGGTTCAGTACAATGTCGACCGGCTCCCCGTTCTCGTCATAAGGCATATCTTCCACCGGCATAATCACCGAGATCACGCCCTTGTTACCATGACGTCCAGCCATTTTATCACCCGGCTGGATGCGGCGTTTTATCGCCAAGTAGACCTTAACAATCTTCAGCACACCAGGCGCCAGGTCGTCGCCACTTTGCAACTTGCCCCTTTTGTCCTCAAAGCGATCTTCAAGAAGTTTGTTTTGTTCTTCCAACTGCCGTTCAGCCGATACTAGAGCATCATTCGCCTTGGCGTCTGACAGCTTCAACTTGAACCATTGGTCTCGATCCAATTCGGCTAACATCGCGGGCGTTAGAGTAGTTCCCTTGCTAAAGCCGCCACCGCTAACCGTGCTCTTACCCTTGAGAGTACTTCCCAAGTGAGCAAAGATAGCTTCCTCGAAGATCCGGTATTCTTCTTTCAGATCTTTACGGTATTGGTCTAATTGGTGCTTCTCGATCTGCAGCGCGCGGGCATCTTTCTCTAAGCCATCTCGCGTAAAGACCTGAACGTCTATTACGGTCCTTTAGCGCTGGTCGGAACGCGTAGTGACGTATCTTTGACGTCAGACGCTTTCTCACCAAAAATGGCACGCAGAAGCTTTTCTTCGGGAGTCAGTTGGGTCTCGCCCTTAGGCGTGACCTTTCCGACCAGAATATCGCCCGCCTCAACCTCGGCACCGATATAAACAATACCGGACTCATCCAGCTTAGACAGAGCGCCCTCACCGACGTTGGGTATGTCACCCGAAATCTCTTCGGATCCCAGCTTGGTATCACGAGCGATGCAGGTAAGTTCCTGTATATGAATGGTGGTAAAGCGATCTTCTTTTACCACTCGCTCACTGACCAGTATCGAGTCTTCAAAGTTGTAGCCATTCCAGGGCATAAATGCGATTCGCATATTCTGTCCCAGCGCAAGCTCACCCAGATCTATGGAAGGACCATCGGCGAGAATGTCGCCACGCTCGATCGCATCACCCTCTTTTACGATAGGGCGCTGGTTAATGCAGGTGTTCTGATTCGACCGCGTGTACTTGGTCAGGTTGTAGATATCAACCGGCGCCTCATCAACACCAACGTCCTTTTGATTAACACGAACCACAATACGGCTAGCGTCCGCAGAGTCGATGACTCCAGACCGCTCTGCGACCATGCAAACACCGGAGTCCGTTGCGACATAGCGCTCCATCCCTGTTCCGACAAGGGGCTTGTCAGCCACAAGCGTTGGCACAGCTTGACGCTGCATGTTAGACCCCATAAGGGCACGGTTAGCATCGTCGTGCTCCAAAAACGGAATCAGAGCCGCTGCCACTGAAACGACCTGCTTAGGCGACACATCCATATAGCCCACACGCTCTGGCGGCATTACAGTGAACTCGCTCATGTGGCGAACCGCAATCAGCTCATCCACAAACTTCATGTTCTTGTCCAGCGTCGCCGAAGCCTGCGCAATGACATGCTCAGCCTCATTAATAGCGGACAAAAATTCGATGTCGTCAGTAACCTTACCTTTAACCACCTTACGATAGGGCGTTTCAAGAAACCCATAATCGTTGGTGCGTGCATAAGTCGCCAGAGAGTTGATAAGACCGATGTTAGGGCCTTCCGGTGTTTCAATAGGGCAGACACGACCATAGTGGGTCGGGTGCACATCACGTACTTCGAATCCGGCACGCTCGCGCGTCAAACCACCTGGCCCAAGTGCAGATACACGCCGTTTGTGTGTCACTTCTGACAAGGGGTTGTTCTGGTCCATAAACTGAGACAACTGACTAGAGCCAAAAAACTCTTTAACGGCAGCAGAAACAGGCTTGGCATTGATAAGGTCCTGCGGCATGAGGCCCTCGCTCTCTGCCATAGACAAACGCTCTTTTACCGCGCGCTCAACTCGCACCAGACCGACTCGGAACTGGTTCTCTGCCATTTCTCCCACACTACGGACCCGACGGTTACCGAGATGATCAATGTCGTCGACCATGCCTCTACCATTGCGGATGCCTACCAGAGTCTTCAGAACCTCTACAATATCGATTCGATCAAGCACTCCGCTTCCGATAACTTCCTCTCGACCAAGGCGGCGATTGAATTTCATGCGGCCAACAGCGGACAGGTCATAACGGTCGGCAGAAAAGAACAGATTCTGAAAGAGATTTTCAGCAGACTCCTTCGTTGGCGGCTCTCCTGGGCGCATCATGCGGTAAATCTCAACCAGAGCTTCCAGCTGGTTTCGGGTAGAGTCCTGACGCAAAGTGTCTGAGATAAAAGAACCACAATCGAGCTCATTGGTATATAAGGTTTTAATCTTGGTGACACCAACCTCTGTTAACTTCTCCATGACCTCTGCAGTGATTTCAGTATTGCACTCGACAACTACCTCTCCCGTTTTCTTATCGATGACATTTTCAGCCAAAGACCGGCCAAACAAATAGTCTTCAGGAATCTCAAGGGACTTGATTTTCGCCTCTTCAAGCTCACGAATATGGCGCGCAGTAACGCGACGTCCTTGCTCAACGATGAGTTTTTTTCCAGACTTAATATCGAATGCCGCCACATCGCCGCGCAAGCGCTCGGGGATCAGCGCCATTGTATACTTACCGCTCTTGGAGACAGTGAACACATTGGTGTCGTAGAACATCTCTAAGATTTCTTCGGCCTCATAGCCGAGTGCGCGCAGCAAAATTGTCGCCGGGAGTTTGCGGCGACGATCAATACGAACGAACACAAGATCCTTAGGATCGAACTCAAAATCAAGCCATGAACCACGATAAGGAATCACCCTGGCTGAGTACAGTAGCTTGCCTGATGAGTGGGTCTTACCCTTGTCATGATCAAAGAACACACCAGGAGAACGGTGCAACTGAGAGACAATGACTCGCTCGGTACCATTGATAACGAAAGTACCGTTGTCGGTCATCAGAGGGATTTCCCCCATATAGACTTCCTGTTCCTTGATGTCCTTGATGGTCTTGTTAGACGACTCTTTGTCGTAAATGATCAACCGGACCTTTACGCGCAATGAGCATGAGTAGGTTACGCCACGCGATTGGCACTCGCTCACGTCAAAGACAGGCTTGCCCAATCTGTAATCGACATATTCCAGTGCTGCGTTCCCACTGTAGCTGACGATAGGAAACACTGACTTGAAAGCAGCGTGCAAACCGTAATCGCCCCGCGCATCAAGGGCAACACCCTGCTGGGTGAATTTCCGGTAAGAGTCCATTTGGATCGCAAGCAGATAAGGTACATCCATTACCTTCGGCAAAACGCCGAAATCTTTGCGAATACGTTTTTTCTCAGTGTACGAGTATGCCATCAGTACTCCCCAGCGTGATTAACTTTTCATTGCCTTATCGGACAATTAACTAGCTCTTAAAAGAGCTAAAATAAGGTTGCTGCACCGTCTGCACCAACCCTAAAAAATTTTCATTTCTTGAAGTGGGAAAAGGCCGGCGAGCACCCCGCTCACCAGCCTTGGCCATATCCAGCCTAAGCCAGACTCTTCTCAACCTTACTTGAGTTCAGCAGAACCGCCGGCTTCTTCAAGTTGCTTTTTGACTTCCTCAGCTTCCGCCTTGGGAGCACCTTCCTTGATGCTGGAGGGCGCGTTGTCAACCAAGCCTTTGGCTTCTTTCAAGCCCAGGCCGGTAATCGCACGAACGACCTTGATAACGTTTACTTTCTTCTCACCAGCTGCGGTGAGAATAACGTCAAACTCAGTCTGCTCTTCTTCAGCAGCGCCAGCGTCTCCGCCTGAGGCGGCCGGCGCAGCGGCTACAGCTGCTGCTGCAGTAACGCCAAACTTCTCTTCCATTGCTTCGATGAGCGACACGATGTCCATGACGCTCATATCGGCAACTGCATTCAAAATATCATCTTTAGACAGAGCCATGACTCATATCTCCTATTTAGCTGATTAGTTATCCACAAACAGAGGCTTACGCCGCTGTCTCTTTCTGATCGCGTACTGCTGCGAGTGTGCGAACCAGTTTCCCAGGTACTTCGTTCATTGTCTGGACCAGCTTTGTTACCGGCGCCTTCATAACACTCATCAAAATTGAGAGTGCCTGATCACGCGTAGGCAACTTAGCCAAAACATCCAACTGATCTGCACCCAGCATCTGGCCACTTACCGCCAATGCTTTTACTTCAAAGTCTTTATTTGCTTTCGCAAAGTCTTTGAAAATTCGAGCTGCTGCGCCTGGATCTTCCATTGAAAATCCGAACAGGGAGGGACCGGAGAGAATGTCGTTGACACACTCGTACTCGGTCCCTGCCAGCGCCCGCTTAGCCAGGGTGTTCCGCACGACACGGAGAGTCACCTGGTTTTCACGCGCTTTTTGGCGCAATGCCGTCATTCCGTCCACAGTCACGCCACGTGAGTCGGCGATAATCAGGGACAGTGCACTGGTGGCAGTCTCGTTAACTTCAGCTACGATCGCTTTCTTGTCTTCGAGTCCTATTGCCACTGGAGTTACTCCTGGATTGCTAAGTTTGTACCTCCCTATAACAATAATATGGTTTCTGGCCGGCGCAGTTAAATGTCGACAATTCTATGTGAACACTGCTCGTGCGGTGTGAACATGGTCACCATCTGGGTAGGCTGTGGCGCGCCCCGAAGGACTTGCCGTGATTAAACCGCCACTGAAGGACTACTTCGGCTTTGGCACCTACGGTCTTTGATGGCCTTCAGTTCTCAGCTAAATGGGTTAAACGCCCGGCGCCTTGTCTAAAGACCTCAAAGTGGACTGGATCGAATCCGTAGATATCGATGCCAATCTACAACACCCTCCTTCCCTGAAGGGTTTTGAGGAACCGCCCCTTATGAGGGCGACTCGATCAACTCTCTACCGACACCTGATCGATAGTAATGCCCGGACCCATCGTGGTACTCAGGCTGATTTTTTTAATGTAGACACCTTTCGATGAGGCAGGCTTAGCCTTCTTCAAATCAGACATCAATGCTGCCAGATTGCCGTGAATGGCTTCCAGCTCGAAATTAATCTTACCTATACCGCCGTGAATGATGCCGTTCTTGTCTGTGCGGTAACGCACCTGACCCGCTTTCGCATTCTTCACTGCGGTTTCAACATCAGGCGTTACCGTGCCAGTCTTGGGGTTTGGCATCAGGCCACGTGGACCCAGGACCTGACCTAATTGACCCACCACTCGCATGGCATCCGGAGAGGCAATGACAACATCAAAGTCCATCATGCCACCCTTGATTTGCTCTGCCAGATCTTCCATACCGACCAGATCAGCGCCAGCGGCTTTAGCTTTTTCGACCGCATCACCCTGAGCGAAAACAGCGACACGAACATCAGAACCAGTCCCGAAAGGCAGGGTAGTTGCACCGCGCACAGCCTGGTCTGACTTACGGGAATCGATACCCAGATTCACTGCAACCTCAACCGTCTCGTTGAACTTAACGGTGGATAATTCCTTCAGGAATTTAACCGCCACATCAAGTGGGTAGGCCTTCTGAGGGTCAATTTTTTCTTTAAATAGTCGAACGCGTTTGGACATTTTGGCCATCTTACTTCACCCCTTCTACGTCAATACCGGCGGAACGGGCACTGCCAGCAATGGTACGCACGGCGGCGTCCATGTCAGCGGCAGTGAGATCAGGCCACTTCATCGTAGCCACCTCCTCCAACTGCGCACGGTTCACCTTGCCCACTTTATGGGTGTTAGGCGTACCGGAACCCTTTTTAAGATTGGCAAGCTTCAACAGCAATACGGAAGCCGGTGGCGTTTTCTTAATAAAAGTAAATGAGCGGTCAGCATAGACCGTAATCACGACTGGAATTGGGAGACCGGGCTCCATGCTTTGGGTCTCAGCGTTGAACGCCTTACAAAATTCCATAATATTCACGCCGTGCTGGCCCAATGCTGGCCCTACAGGGGGACTAGGGTTCGCCTGGCCGGCCTTCACCTGCAGCTTTATATAAGCCTGAACTTTTTTAGCCATATCTTTTCTCCCGGGTACAATCGCTGTTTGGGCCGTTTGGGCCTACTAGAGCTCCCCATAAAGGCAGCTGTGCCGCCATTTGATAAAGAGGATGATTACCCACCATCCCCGCACAATTACATTTTCAATCAGGCCTTCTCTACCTGACTAAATTCGAGCTCCACCGGAGTGGACCGCCCAAATATCAATACCGCTACATTGAGACGGCTCTTCTCGTAGTTAACATCCTCGACGACACCGTTGAAGTCATTAAAGGGGCCATCAACAACCCGCACCATCTCTCCAGGCTCAAACAGCGTCTTGGGCCGAGGTGCTTCCACCCCATCTTCCACGCGCTGCAGTATTGCCGCTACTTCCTTCTCGGTAATCGGGGCAGGGGCGTCTGCCTTACCACCAATGAATCCAAGAACTCGAGGCGTTTCCTTTACCAGGTGCCAGGTATCATCGCCCAGCTCCATCTGAACCAGCACATAGCCAGGAAAGAACTTGCGCTCACTACGCCTTTTCTGTCCACCGCGCATTTCCACGATTTCTTCGGTAGGCACCAGCACATCTCCAAAGCGATCCTGCATATGATGCAGTTCGATACGCTCCTTTAGCGCCGCGGCAACCTTATTCTCATACCCCGAATAGGCATGAATCACGTACCAGCGCATTGCCATCAGTTAACCCTTATTTCGTTGTTAAGCAATTGCACGTGACACCAGCCAGCTCAGGAATGCGTCTAAACCCCAGAGCAACAACGCCACCAGCAACACAAATGCCACCACTATCATGGTGGTTTGCACTGTTTCCTGCCTCGTAGGCCAGACAACCTTGCGTATTTCCGTTCTTGATCCTTTCACCAACGCCCAGAAAGCGACACCTTTAGCCGTCTGCAAAGCGACCATGCCAGCTACCGCGGCAATAGCAAGAATACCCAACACACGGTACAGCAGCGACTGGTCTGAGTAGTAGCTATTGCCGACTACTGCCACAGCGATCAGGGCAATTACGACGACCCACTTGACCGTGTCAAACCTATTCGCCGTTGTTTCCTCACTCATCAAATCAACCTTGTCACATTAGACAGCGCCCCACTCGGGCGCAGTACCCGCCAATAAATGGCAGGCCAGGAGGGAATCGAACCCCCAACCTGCGGTTTTGGAGACCGCTGCTCTGCCAATTGAGCTACTGGCCTAAACCTTACGCTGAGACAACTAAGCCGAACTGCTCATTCAAGCGGTTCGGCTTAGTTGCGGAGGGGGCAAATTTCAGATCTGCCCCCCGACTGCCCAGGCAGTCGTTCACTCAATAATCTTGGCTACAACACCGGCGCCAACAGTACGGCCACCCTCACGAATCGCAAAACGAAGACCTTCTTCCCATCGCAATCGGTGCCATTAACGTCGCAACCATCTGAACGTTATCACCCGGCATGACCATCTCAACACCCTCAGGCAACTCACACGCACCCGTCACATCCGTGGTGCGGAAGTAAAACTGTGGTCGGTAACCCTTAAAGAATGGCGTATGACGGCCTCCCTCTTCCTTAGAGAGAATGTAAACCTCAGCCTCAAACATCGTGTGCGGATTGACAGAACCCGGCTTCGCCAGCACCTGACCACGCTGGACATCTTCGCGCTTAGTACCGCGCAGCAATACACCCACATTCTCGCCCGCACGCCCCTCATCGAGAAGCTTGCGAAACATCTCAACACCCGTACAGGTCGTCTTTTGAGTGTCGCGGATACCGATAATCTCGATCTCCTCACCCACCTTCACAATGCCACGCTCAACACGGCCAGTAACGACCGTACCACGGCCTGAAATAGAGAATACGTCCTCTACCGGCATCAGGAACGGCTGCTCAATCGCACGCACCGGCTCAGGAATGAACGAATCAAGCGTCTCAACCAAGGTCTTGACCGCAGTCACACCCAACTCATGGTCATCTTCCCCATTCAACGCCATCAGCGCAGAACCACAGATGATTGGCGTGTCGTCTCCCGGGAAATCATACTGGTCAAGAAGCTCACGTAGCTCCATTTCAACCAGTTCCTTCATCTCAGCAAATTCCTCAGACTCAGCACCGCCGCAGTCTTCTGCCAGCAGATCAGCCTTGTTCAAAAAGACAACAATGAACGGAACGCCCACCTGACGGGACAGCAAAATGTGCTCGCGCGTCTGTGGCATAGGGCCATCAGTCGCTCCACACACCAAAATCGCGCCATCCATCTGCGCCGCACCGGTAATCATGTTCTTGACATAGTCAGCGTGACCCGGGCAATCCACGTGAGCATAGTGACGCTCCGGCGAATTGTATTCCACGTGAGACGTCGAAATGGTGATACCGCGCGCCTTCTCTTCAGGGGCGTTATCAATACCGTCAAAACCGACAACCTGTCCACCCCAGGTGTCCGCACAGACCTTGGTCAGTGCCGCTGTCAGTGTTGTCTTGCCGTGGTCAACGTGACCAATGGTGCCAACGTTAACGTGGGGTTTACTACGCTCAAATGCTTCTTTTGACACTTTTATTCACCTCTGTGAGATAGCTCAATATCAGTTGGTTTGGTTTTTGGAAATAATTTCTTGCGCAATATTATTCGGAGCCTCTGCATACTTAGCAAATTCCATGGTGTAGGTCGCCCTACCCTGGGTCGCTGACCGCAGATCAGTTGCATAACCGAACATTTCCGCCAAGGGCACATCTGCGGTAATGACTTTGCCCATTGAGCTCTCGTCCATACCGCCAATAAGACCGCGACGACGGTTGAGGTCGCCGACCACGTCGCCCATGTTTTCCTCAGGTGTAACCACTTCAACCGCCATGATGGGCTCAAGTAGCACCGCACCACCATTTTGAGCTAATTTCTTGGTCGCCAGGGAAGCGGCAATCTTGAATGCCATTTCATTAGAATCCACATCGTGAAAAGACCCATCGAACAGTGTGGCTTTTAGCCCAAGCAGAGGGTAGCCCGCCAAGACCCCATTCTTCATCTGCTCTTCAATCCCTTTCTGAACGGCTGGCACGTACTCACGAGGAACGGTGCCACCGACGACCTCATTGACGAACTCTAGCCCTTCAGCGTTGCCATCTTCCGATGGCTCGAACCTGACCCAAACATGGCCGTACTGACCACGACCGCCGGACTGACGAACAAATTTACCTTCAATCTCCGACGTGTTGCGAATCGCCTCACGATAAGCGACCTGGGGCTTACCAATATTGGCCTCTACGCTAAATTCACGACGCATGCGGTCGACCAGAACGTCCAGGTGCAGTTCACCCATTCCAGAGATAATGGTCTGGCCAGACTCTTCATCGGTCCGAACCCGAAACGACGGATCCTCCTGAGCCAGCTTACCCAGCGCAACGCCCATCTTCTCCTGATCGGGCTTAGACTTCGGCTCAACCGCTACCGAAATCACCGGCTCAGGAAACACCATACGCTCAAGTACAATAGGCTTGTCCAAGTCACACAGCGTATCGCCAGTAGTCACATCTTTCAGGCCAATTGCAGCGGCAATGTCGCCCGCTCGTACTTCTTTGATTTCCTCACGGCTGTTGGCGTGCATTTGCACCATACGACCAACCCGCTCTTTCTTCTCTTTAACTGAGTTATAAATACCAGTACCGCTCTCCAGTTTTCCCGAATAAACACGGAAAAAAGTCAGTGTACCTACAAAGGGGTCTGTGGCTATCTTGAAAGCCAATGCCGCAAAGGGAGCATCGTCATCCGCTTCACGAACAGCAACCGTGCTGTCCTTATCTAGCAGGGTTCCCTGAATCGCCTTGACCTCAGTGGGAGACGGCATGTAGTCGATCACGGCGTCAAGCATTGCCTGAACACCTTTGTTCTTAAAGGCAGAACCACCCAGCACAGGGATAATTTCATTGGCTAGCGTGCGTGCCCGAATCCCTTGCTTGATTTCCTCCTCAGAGAGCTCTCCTCCGTCGAGGTACTTCTCCATGAACTCATCGTTGGCTTCTGCTGCCGCTTCAATCATGAACTCACGCATTTCTGCGACCTGCTCAACCATATCTTCCGGGACGTCTGCGTACTCAAAGCTCATACCTTGATCAGCTTCGCTCCAAAGGATGGCCTTGTTCTTCACGAGATCGATAACGCCCTTAAAGTCTTCCTCGGCGCCTATAGTCATTTGAATAGGCACTGCAACAGCGCCAAGCCGATCTCTAAGCTGACTCACCACCATATGGAAATCTGCGCCCGCACGATCCATCTTATTCACGAACACCATGCGCGGCACTTCATATTTATTTGCCTGCCGCCAAACTGTCTCAGTCTGAGGCTGTACGCCGGATGAACCACACAGTACGACTACAGCGCCATCTAGAACACGTAACGAACGCTCTACCTCAATAGTAAAGTCTACGTGCCCAGGCGTGTCGATGATATTAATACGATGGTCTTCAAACTGGGCATCCATACCCTTCCAAAAACAGGTTGTTGCGGCTGAAGTAATCGTAATACCGCGCTCTTGCTCCTGTTCCATCCAGTCCATGGTAGCTGCACCATCGTGCACCTCACCTATCTTGTGAGAAAGGCCAGTGTAAAATAATACGCGTTCAGTGGTGGTTGTTTTACCCGCGTCCACATGCGCGCAGATGCCAATATTACGATACCGGCTAATAGGAGTTTTACGTGCCACGATTAGATCCCCAATAATAAAGTTGTAGGGCGAAAAGAGTTAGAAACGGTAGTGCGAAAAAGCCTTGTTAGCTTCTGCCATACGGTGCACATCTTCACGCTTCTTCACGGCATTACCTTTGCCCTGAGACGCATCGATGATTTCCCCGGCAAGGCGCTGGCGCATGGACTTCTCACCACGCTTACGCGCGTACTCCACCAACCAACGCATAGCCAATGCGACTCTACGAGACGTACGAACTTCGACGGGGACCTGATAGGTAGCACCACCCACACGGCGAGCTTTTACTTCCACCATAGGTGCAATATTTTCTAGTGCTTCATCGAATGCTTCTATAGGATCTTTATTCAGACGTTCCTGAACGATTGTCAAAGCACCATATACGATGGTCTCCGCAACAGATTTTTTTCCACTTTCCATGACGTGGTTCATAAATTTTGCCAGAGTCACGTTGCCGAATTTCGGATCCGGCAGTATTTCTCGCTTGGCAACTATTCGTCTTCTAGGCATGCTATATACTCTCTCTTCAGGTTACCCGAACACCAACCTGCAACAAATGCGGGGGAGGCAGAGGTTCGGCCTTACTTATATCGTTAGTGTCGTTACGCTCGTAAAGCTCGATTACTTGGGTCGCTTGGTGCCATACTTGGAGCGACCGTTGCGACGGTTAGCGACTCCAGAGGTATCCAAGCTGCCACGTACCGTGTGATAACGCACACCCGGTAAGTCTTTTACGCGGCCACCGCGAATCAATACCACACTGTGCTCCTGCAAGTTGTGGCCCTCACCGCCGATATATGAGGAAACCTCATAACCATTAGTCAGACGCACACGGCAAACCTTGCGCAGTGCAGAATTTGGCTTCTTCGGTGTAGTAGTATAAACGCGGGTGCAGACGCCACGGCGCTGCGGACAGCTCTGCAAAGCAGGCACACCACTCTTCTCTACTTTCCGTTTCCGAGGCTTACGAACCAATTGGTTGACCGTTGCCATCTATTTAAAACTCCAAATATAGTTACTTCTCATGACCTTTCTCTCCTCCCTCACGTCTTGCAACCTTCATCCTCTCTCCTATATCTCTACTCCCCAGCAACCTACCTCCCGCACTTCTCCCCCTCATCCTCTTTTCTCTTCTTCTGTTCCTCACTCCTCTCTGCTCTTTCCTCTCCTTCCCCTCATCTCGCTCTTCCACTCCTCTCCTCCCCCCTTCCACTCACCCC
>OOFS01000017.1_pt1 | contig 12818 bp, 11 predicted proteins | sample 1670411 | NCBI WGS metagenome assembly OOFS01 (sample SAMEA98152918, study PRJEB22522) | marine metagenome | biome: marine biome; feature: marine water body; material: sea ice | place: Arctic Ocean | collected 27-Sep-2015 | depth 0.05 m | reverse complement strand
AAAAGGCCGTTTCGATATCAATCTGGGTAAACTCAGGCTGCCGATCGGCGCGCAGGTCCTCGTCCCGAAAGCATTTGGCAACCTGATAATAGCGATCGAAACCCGCCACCATTAACAACTGCTTGAACAATTGAGGTGACTGCGGCAAAGCAAAGAACTGACCCGGATGAGTGCGGCTAGGCACCAGATAGTCACGAGCGCCCTCAGGCGTCGCCCGCGTGAGAATCGGTGTTTCAATATCCAGAAACCCCTCGCCGTCGAGGAAGCCTCGCACTGCGCTAGTGATTCTGGAGCGCAAAATCAGGCGGTCCTGCATTTGCTGCCGGCGCAGGTCCATATATCGGTACTGCAGGCGCACGTCTTCACCGACATTTGTGTATTCATCTAATTGGAAGGGCGGCGTCGCAGCGGTATTGAGAATTTCCAGTTCCTTGCCCAGTACTTCTATCTCGCCTGTGCACATGGCCGAATTCACGGTGGCATCGGAACGCGCCCGCACCCGCCCAGTCACTTTGAGGACATATTCGCTACGAACACGGTCGGCACGCTGAAAATGTTCATCCGTGTCGGGGTCATATACCACCTGCACAATGCCCCGCTGGTCACGCAAATCAAGAAAAATGACACCGCCATGATCCCGGCGCCGATCTACCCAACCGCACAAAGTAACCGTTTCATCAATATTATCTGTGCTCAAAGCGCCACAATAATGACTGCGCATAATCTGGATTCCGTATGGATTAGCTGGCCGGACCCACAATGGGCCAGGAATTAGGCTGTCTTTTTACTATCACCCGATTTACTCTCACTGGATTTGGTCGAGCCAGAGTCGGACGGGGCGGACTTATCTCCGGCACCGGCACCAGCGTTGCCGGCGCTCCCGCCACCGCTTTCACCGCCGTCACCCCCACCTACCAGATTTTTCTTATTCCCTGTCTTGAAGTCAGTTTCGTACCAACCACTGCCCTTGAGGCGAAAAGCAGCTGCAGATACCTTCTTTTTCAAAGACGCCTCACCGCACTGCGGGCAGTCAAGCAAAGGCGTGTCGCTAATCTTCTGCAAAGCCTCTATTTGATTCTGACAAGCCTGACACTGATACTCATAAATCGGCATGGAGCGGTCCCATCAATGGTTAAATCGCGAAGTGACGTAATAATTTGAGGCGGGCATTTTAACCCATGCGAGCTGGCAGGCCAAGCGCAGGGGTGGGCAAAATAGAGCGTCAGAAGAGACCAACACAGGGCAAGTGCTATGAGAAAGGACGTACTAGCCAGCTCGCCACAGCAAGCTGGCTATAGATCTACCTAGGAACCGGCGAATTCCTTCATCTTTTTCAGCGGACAAACCTTTACGCCAATACTCGCGGGCTTGGCTTTAAACATCTGTTCTTCTTTGGTGAAAGGATTGATGCCTTTGCGTGCTTTTTTAGCGGGTTTGCTCACGGTGGTGATTTTCATCATGCCAGGCACAGTAAACTCACCCACTGAGCGCTTCTTGAGACTACGCTGGATCAGAGTGTCATACTCATCCATGACCGAACCGACCTGCTTTTAAGTCAAACCGGTGCTCTCAGCCAAGCTCGCAACAATCTGGCTTTTGGTCATTTTCGCTTGAATCGCCGGACCCACTTTTTTAACTGCGGGTGCTGCTTTTTTTGGAGCCTTTTTTACTGCTTTTTTAGTCGCCATTTTATTTTCTACCTTCCCTAAAAGATGAAATGAAATTCTCCGAAAAACTCAGACTATGCGTTTCCTAGTTTCACGAAAACAGCGCGGTCACAAGCCACAACCGAATATATAAAACATGAAACGCTGCAATACAAGTGTTTTCTTCGATTGCGCCAAAATAAGCTATGTTTTTAGCTCTTTAAGCCCTTAAGAAACAAATACGCATCATAAAAGTGCGGACTCGCACTCAAGATAAATATCTCAACCCATGCCAAAAAAAACACCCTGAATGCAACGCTGTACGCTTATCTTATTCAGACGTAAACTAGGTGTTCTGCAAGAAGCCTAATCACCGGATATTTTCATGCGCACCAGTCAATTCCTGATAGCAACTCAAAAAGAAACACCTACCGATGCGGAGGTCATCAGCCACCAGCTGATGCTTCGCGCTGGACTGATTCGAAAATTAGCCGCGGGACTCTACAGCTGGCTACCCCTAGGTCTGCGCGTTTTGCGCAAAGTAGAGTGCATTGTTCGTCAGGAAATGGATGCCGCTGGGGCACAAGAAGTGAGCATGCCGGTGCTACAGCCCGCCGAGTTATGGCAGGAATCGGGGCGCTGGGAGGAATATGGTCCGGAGCTCCTGCGCATTCGAGATCGCCATCAGCGCGAGTTTTGCCTCGGCCCTACCCATGAAGAGGTCATTACCCGCCTGGTAAGTGACGAAATCAAGAGCTACAAACAGCTGCCCCTTAACTTTTATCAGATACAGACTAAGGTTCGGGATGAGATTCGGCCCCGCTTCGGTATCATGCGCTCCCGCGAGTTTTTAATGAAGGATGCGTACTCGTTCCATATTGACCAAACATCGCTGGAGCAGACTTATCAGGTCATGTTTGACGCTTACACCACTATTTTCACCCGACTAGGACTGAAATTTCGTCCGGTAATCGCCGATAGTGGCAGTATTGGTGGCAGCACTTCACACGAGTTCCATGTGCTGGCAAGTTCTGGCGAGGACGCCATCGCGTTCAGCGACACTAGTGACTATGCCGCTAATGTGGAAATGGCTGAAGCCCTTGCCTCCCCAGTGGAGCGCCCGCAGCCGACAGCTGCTCTGCAAAGAGTGTCTACTCCCGGCGTCAGGACGATCGAGGCACTGTCGATACTCCTGTCGATTGACCCTGCCGCTAGTGTTAAAACACTCATTGTTGACGGTAAAGAGGAGGGTTCGTTAGTGGCCCTGGTCCTTCGGGGAGACCACCAACTGAACACTATTAAGGCAGAAAGGCTTCCCGACGTCGCTGTCCCACTGCACATGGCAAACGAAGAACAGGTGCGCGCCACATGTGGAACGGGCTTTGGCTCGCTAGGCCCTGCAGGGCTAGAACTGCCGATCATTGTCGATCGCAGCGCAGCGCAACTGGCGAACTTTACCTGCGGCGCCAACACGGATGACGTTCATCTCACAGGCGTCAACTGGGATCGGGACTGCCCCTCTGGATCGATTGCAGACCTGCGCAATGTAGTGGCCGGAGATCCGAGTCCCGACGGGAAGGGCCACCTGGAGATCATGCGCGGCATCGAGGTCGGTCATATATTCCAGCTAGGCACCAAATACAGCGAGGCCATGAATGCCCAGGTGCTGAACGAAAACGGTAAAAATGTCACGATAACCATGGGCTGCTATGGCATTGGGGTAAGCCGAATCGTGGCATCCGCCATCGAGCAAAACCACGACGACAATGGCATCATCTGGCCTGACAGCATGGCACCTTTCCAGTTGGCGATTGTGCCACTGAATATGCATAAGTCAGAAGATGTTGCGCGGTGCGCCGAAGACCTCTACCAGCAACTTCAGGCGGCCGGCGTGGAAGTGCTGCTGGATGATCGCAACGAACGGCCGGGAGTCAAGTTCGCCGATATGGAGCTCATCGGCATCCCGCATCGCATCGTGATAGCCGATCGCGCACTCGCGGATGGCAATATCGAATATAAAAGCCGGTGTGGGGAAGCGTCCGAGCTCATTGCAAAGGATGAAATTCTCGACTTCCTACGAGAGCGAATACACTAGCGGTACGAGCCCGGAGATTCCCCTGTCCATTTCTTGAAAGAACGGTGAAACGCACTCGGATCGGAGAAGCCGACCTGCTCTGCCACTTCACTGACGGTCAGTCGATCACGGCTTAACATTGAGATGGCCACATCGCGCCGAGCATTATCTTTAATGCGCTGGTAAGAGGTGCCCTCTTTATCCAGACGGCGGCGCAGTGTGCGCGCTGACATATTCAATAGCACCGTCAAACCCTCAAAGCTGGGCATCTCCTGTCGAAAGTCGTCGCCAAGAATACCTCGGATGCGATGCGTGATACTGAAAGTGCTGAGCAGGGGCTCGATAATCATGTAATAGGGCGCAAGCTTCAGAAATTGCTCGAGGGCCTTCTCATCGCGAACCAGTTCAGCATCTAAGTGGCGAGCGCTGAAGGTCACTGAATTGACAGTCTGGCCATATTCCACCGGGCAGGGGAAAAAATGGCGCATCCCGGCCAGAAATTTCGGCTTCGGACCGGCGCAGGTAGCGCTAGTCACATCGATGCGCTGATCGATCAACCAGCCACCAAATCGTAGCCAGATAGCCAGATTACAGAGAACGCTGTGCTGGAACTGCTTGGTGTCATTTTGAGAAAGATAGGTCAGGGTGGCCTCTTTGCGCTCATGATCAACGGTCAACCGATTGATAACGTCAGCACCCTGACGCACACGGCATACCCCATTAAACTCAATGCCACGATGCAGGGCGGATAACAGATTAGAACTATTGATCATGCTGAGCGCGATCAGACGTGTGGTCCCAATCGGGGTTTGCACGTCAGGCATCACACCACCCGATTCATCACCGAGCTCTCGAATTACGGCCAAACACAGTCGCGAATACTGTTCTCGCGACACAAGGACGGTCTGCACATCCTGACGCAATGGGTCGAATGGAAACCCTGCGGCCCGTAAAATGCCCTCAACATCGCAGTTGTAGGCCCGCGCCTGCGCAAGCAGCGCCCTTGTGAACTCCACGGGCACTGCCTTTTTGTACAACGCTGAATTAACCCTTTCTATGGACATAACACAGGTAGCCTCCGGACCGACTGCACATCATAGCGCAACATGACGTCAAAGGTGAACTCAGCGAGCGGTGATGACGACACCACGACCTAGCGGAAGTCCCTTGCAGGATGATTACTTGACCCATGAGTTTGGCAACCCCGCGGCGCCTGACAACTGAGTAGCAAAAATGTTGTTATGTCCGTATCTTAAGGCCTTATGACAGACATCGCTCAACTGAGCAAATGGAATCGGGATATTTCCATGGCTATCGCTGCCCTGGGTACCGAGCAATTTTTCCCTGCGCTGATTGATGCCATCGACGGACAGGTCAAAGTCGATTACCCCCAAGTTTGGCTGTACCACAAAGATCTGCCTCCCAGAGTGCTGTTTCACGGTATACCCCAGCATGCGATCGCCTCCCAGATTGATCAGTACCTGGAGGGACCTTACCGGGAGGACCCGTTCTATCAAACGTCTATGAACCAACCTCGCGCCAAGATTTACCGCCTGTCGCGGGTGACAATGGGTAAGCTGCAGGACTCTGATTACTATCTCAATTACTATTCTGACACTGGCACCTGCGATGAGGTGGTATACCTTTCCAAATTACAGGCGGGCAATGTCATCAACCTGAGCATTATGCGCCTACCCGAGCGCGGTCCGTTCACCGACAAAGATTACGAGTCCCTGTATCTACTGGCGGAACCGGTATCCGAGCTTATCAAAAGTCACACTGAAAACAGCGACTTTGCAGCAACCAACCTGATCCAGCCGGGCATTGATCATCAGATTGATCTCGCTTTTCGCACGTTTGGAGAATCGCTGCTGTCTCCTCGGGAAAAGGATGTGCTGGAGCTTATGCTGCGCGGCTACGGCACGGGCATTTCTGCTGAGCGACTAAAAATTGCGGTCGAAACTGTTCGTCGGCACCGGAAGAGTATCTACCGCAAACTGGATGTGAGTTCCCAGACTGATCTCTTCTCCTTGTTTCTCAACTCAATGTCCTGCTTAGGCCAAGCTGAGGGCAAAGATCCACTCAGCATTTATATGTCGCCCCGCTGAATACCGCGTGGCTCGGTCCAAATGTGGCTCTGCATCAAGTGCCTGATGACCTCCAACTCGGGCGGTTGCCCAAGGTGGGGTATTGAGTCTATCGGCTAAACCCTAGATAGTGGAGCCTCACCGAACACATGGACTTTAAATAGATGTCACTTGAAGCCGATTGGTTCCGGCGGGCTCACCCTGAAATCACAACCATCGAAGCGCTGCTCCCCGACTGCAATGGGATTATGCGGGGCAAGTGGGTACCCCGCCACAAACTGAAAAAAATCTTCGAGGGGGAGTTAAAACTGCCCAAAACTGCTCTCAGCCTCGATATATGGGGCCGCGACGTTGAGCAGCTAGTCTTTGCCAGCGGGGATGCCGATGGCATCTGTCGTCCAGTAGAAGGGTCCCTCTTGCCCACGCCCTGGGCCGCTGGCGGCCAGCACGGACAGATCATGCTCTCCATGTTCAACGCCGATGGCTCACCCTACAGCGGCGATCCACGCCATGTGCTAAAAAAAGTCCTCGCGCGTTACCAGCAAGTAGGCTGGCGGCCAGTGGTTGCGGCTGAACTGGAGTTCAGTCTGGTCCGATTCGACGACTCATTGCCTCTGCACACCTGCCCCGCTCCCCTCGGGGGATTTCCCGTCGGCGGCAACACCTATGACCTGGATGTACTCAATCATCACCAGGCGATGCTGGAAGATCTGCGATTGGCATGCGAAGTCCAGGATATCCCGTTCGACGGGGTCGCGAAGGAGTCGGCCCCATCACAGTACGAAATCAACATGCAGCACGTTGATAACCCGGTGCTTGCGGCGAAACAAATCCTCATGATGAAGCGCCTGATCAAGGGCGTAGCCGCCAAACACGACCTGATCGCCAGCTTTATGCCCAAGCCCTTTGAAAATGAGGCGGGCAATGGGTTGCATGTACATTGCAGCGTGCTGGATGAGAACGGGGTCAATATTTTCGACGATGGCACTGAAAAGGGCTCGCCCTTGCTTCATAACGCCATTGCTGGCTGCTTATTGAACATGGCAGATTCAGTCGCTGTTTTCACTCCCAGCTTTAACGGTTACCGGCGTTTCCAGCCGGGCTTCCATGCACCCACCTACCCCTGCTGGGGCTATGAAAACCGCACAGTAGCGATACGTGTGCCGGCCGGCAACCCCGCGGCCCGAAGACTGGAGCACCGGGTTGCCGGGGCAGATGCCAACCCATACTTGTTGTTCGCAGTGTTACTGTCTGCAATGCTGGATGGCATTGAACAGAACTTGCCGCCGGGCGACCCCACTAGCGGCGATGGCTACGCTCAGGAAGTCGCGAAGCTGCCCGTTTACATGCCCGATGCGGTAAACCTGTTCAGCGAATCAGAGTTTATTCGCAACAGTCTTGGAAGCGAGTTACAGCGTATTTACACCCTCACCAAGCAGCAGGAAGTGGAAGAGTTCCGCAAACGTATCACCCCTCTGGAGTATCAGTCCTACCTCGAAAAACTTTAGAACAGACACAGCCGCAGCACGGAAGGCGCATAAACAGAGGCCATCTGCGGAACAAAAGGCCACTTACACCCTCTAAACCCTATACAGCAACCTCGCTTTAGCACGTCGGATGAAGATGCTCCCTGCGCCTCAATGAGTCGCTCCGCGCCCTCTGGCGTGCGACTGGCGAATTTGTGAAACACTCGATCCACTGAACAACCTAGGAGCAGGGGGTGTCGAATGATTACGCTCAAAAAAACAAGCTGAGTCTATTAGTCCATATTCAGCAAGTGTGAAAGAAACTACGTGATACTGTAGACTGGCCGGCGGTGAGAAGCGGAACACTTTTATTACCCAAAAATCAGTCCGTTTACGATGTGCAGGCCAAATGGAGACCCGATAACCCCATGATCAAAAACACAACAAAACCGCCACTGAATCTGGTGAACGTCGTCATTTTCCTAGGCTTTCCTATCGCGGCCCTGATTCTGGTGCCCCTATGGGGGGGTTATAAAGGCTATGACACTTTTCAGTGGTTGTGGGCGCTTGCCTTCCTCTACTTAAACGGCCTATCTATCACCGGAGGCTTCCATCGACTATGGGCTCACAAAGCCTATGAAGCGAGTCCTGCGCTCAAGTGGTTCTTTGCGTTCTGGGGAGCAGGGGCACTGCAAAACAGCATTTTGATCTGGGCCTCAGACCACCGTAGACACCACCGCCATATCGATGACAATGAACGTGATCCCTACTCGGCCGGACGCGGGTTGTGGTTTAGTCACATTGGCTGGATGCTGCGCGAGTACAACACCGATACGCCGGACTTTAGTAACGCCAAGGATTTACTTCGTGACCCGGTCGTCACCTGGCAACACAAGCACTATATTCCACTCACCCTCTTCATGAACCTAGGTCTGCCATTACTTTTAGGCTTCTGGCACGGCGATGTGATCGGCACGTTGTTGCTGGTCGGGCTGCTGCGTTTGGTGGTGAACCATCACGTGACCTTTTTCATTAATTCCCTGGCTCACTATTGGGGGAGCCGACCCTATACCGAAACCAACAGCGCACGAGACAATGGCTTTCTCGCCTTCCTCACCTACGGCGAGGGTTACCATAACTATCATCACATGTTCCAGACTGACTATCGCAATGGCATTCGTTGGTGGCAATGGGACCCGACCAAGTAGATGATTGCCCTATGCCAATATCTGGGACTGGCGAGCAACCTAAACCGGGTCTCCGATTTTAAGATTCAGCGCGTCATTTTAGACACTGCCTTCGAGCGAGCACGCAATAAGCTGAATGCGTCACAAGACAGTGACTCGCTGCAAGACTTATTGGAACGCGAGTATCAATTATTCACCAACTCCATCAACGAATGGACAGTTCTGCAAGCGGAACGCTATGAGCGCACAAAAGAACAGCTGAGCGATGCCCTGGAAGAAGGGAAACTGCACCTCCAACAAAAATGGGAGCACGCAGCACTGCTGACCAAGCTTAAAACCTTGGAATATTCGCTTAAAATGCAACGCAAGCGTATTAGCCTATTGATGGAGCAGGTAAATTTTCATCAGGCACAAATGGCCTGATCATTCCACACCAGAGGAACTACCATGACGAATACTGTTTACGATTTCAGCTGTCAAACGCCACAGGGCAAAGACAAGTCTCTCGAAGATTACAAAGGCAAAGTTCTGCTAGTCGTCAATACTGCGTCCAAATGTGGCTTCACACCACAATTTGCAGGACTCGAAGAGATGTATGCGACATACAAAGACAAGGGACTGGAAATTCTAGGTTTTCCCTGCAACCAATTCGGCAAACAGGACCCAGGCAGCAACGGCGAGATTATGGAATTCTGCCAGCTTAACTACGGCGTGAGCTTTCCCATGTTTGGCAAAGTAGAGGTCAATGGAGCAGACGCTGACCCCCTGTTCAAACACCTCAAAAAATCAGCCCCCGGGGTGCTGGGTAGCGAGGGCATCAAATGGAACTTCACCAAGTTTTTAATCGACGCCTCCGGCAACGTTGTAAAGCGTTACGCGCCCAAAGACACCCCCAAGGCTATTGCGAAAGACATCGAAAAATTGCTCGCCTAAGTGCCCATGAGCACTCCCGAGTTACGCGTAGCAGCCGCGCGCAGTGCGGTTTATTATTAGTCACACTTGACCCGGGCAGAACGAACATAGCGGGTATGCCCCTTAGGACATACCCAAGGTCAGCAGATTATCTAATGGCCGATAGAGCTCTTCAAGGTAATCGATATCGTCCGGTGCCAGCACAATGTCGGTTGCCTCAACCAGCCCGACAAGCTGAGAGACTTTGCTGACACCCACGACCGGCGCGCAAACACCGGGCTTGCTAAGCAGCCACGCTAGCGCAATTTGCGCGGGCGTTTTACCATACTTTTCCGCCGTCTCAATGACTCTTTGCGCAATCTTAAAATCGTTCTCGCCACGATAGAGAGCCAAGGTCCGATCCATATCGGCACCGGATGAACGCTTGGTAGTGCCACCATCTAAGCCACCTTTATAGGACCCGGCAAGAATACCGCGTGCCAAGGGTGACCAGGGCGTCAGACCAACGCCCGATTGCACACAGTAAGGGTTCATCTCCCTCTCTTCTTCACGATAGATCAGATTGTAATGATTTTGCATGGAAATAAATTTGGCCCAGCCATGACGCTCAGCTGTCATCTGTAACTCGGCAAATTGCCAAGCGAACATAGACGAACCGCCTAGATAGAGAACCTTGCCGGCCTTTACCAGATCATTCAACGCACCCAGCGTTTCCTCTATCGGCACCGCCACATGCCAGGGCATACCGTGAGGATGACGGTGAATAATAAGTTGGTCGACATAATCCACACCCAGCCGCTGCAGACTGCGGTCCATACCCTCAATAATATGCTTGCGCGAGAGGCCAGACATGTTGGCATTGCTACCCATAGGCATCGCAACCTTGGTGGTGAGCACATACTCGTCACGGGGTAACATCTCGCGCAGCAGCTTGCCAATCACCTCTTCGCAGGCACCGATACCATAAAAATCCGCACAGTCAAAATAGAACAGGCCAAGGTCTATGGCAGCACGAAATATCTCTCTGGAGTCATCAATATCTAGCGTCCAGCTACCCTGATGACCCTGTCCGGGTACGCCGAAGTTCATAGTACCTAGACAGAGCTGGGATACATGTAAGCCGCTGTTGCCGAGTTGAACAGGTTTGAGCATAAGGTGCGTCTCCGCGCAAGATCGAGAGGGTTACCAGTATCACAAGACGGCAGTACTTTTTCCACCAGCACCACTTGCCGACACCAAAATTTGCCAAGCTAAGGCGACCCCGCAGCGCAGCGGAAACACCGATAACAGGTGCTGCCTAAATAAATACACTCCTTAAACACTTTTTGAGTTGGTGTTCAGTGCTCCCGAGTGGCACTAAAAACAAGCTCGGGCCACCGTTCTTCCATGAGAGACAGGTTGACCCGGGTAGGCGCAAGATAGGTGAGATGACCCCCCGCATCCATAGAAAGGTGGTCTGCCGCTTTCTTGCGAAAGTCTTCCAGCTTGCGCTTATCGTCACAAGTAATCCAACGCGCCGTATACACATTCACCGGTTCATAGCGCGCCTCCACCTTGTACTCATCCCTAAGACGATAGGCCACCACTTCAAATTGTAGCGGGCCCACTGCACCCACGATCAAGTCAGCGGACATGATCGGTGAAAATACTTGGGTAGAACCCTCCTCTGATAACTGTTGCAACCCACGCTGTAACTGCTTGGATTTCATCGGGTCGGTCAGGCGAATACGACGAAACAGCTCGGGTGCAAAATGCGGGATACCGCTAAACTGCAAGGCCTCACCGTCTGTAAAGGTATCGCCAATCTGTATAGTACCGTGGTTGTGCAGGCCAATGATGTCACCCGACACCGCCTCCTCCACCAGCACCCGCTCTCCCGCATGAAAGGTCACCGCGTCCACGATCTTCACTTCCTTACCAATGCGCACATGCTGCATTTTCATGCCCTTGAGGTAGCGACCGGAGCATACCCGCATAAACGCAATACGATCGCGATGGCGCGGATCCATATTGGCCTGGATCTTGAATACAAAACCACTGAATTTGCTCTCGGTTGCCGCCACAGTGCGATCAATGGCGTCGCGATCCAGCGGCGCTGGCGCCCACCGCACGAAATCGTCCAGCATTTCCCGCACCCCGAAATTACCAAGGGCGGTACCAAAGAACACTGGACTTAAACGACCAGCGAGAAAAGCGTCAACATCGAAGACATGGCTAGCGCCGCGTACCAGTTCAATTTCTTCACAGAATCGCAGGTACTCATCACCCAACAGCGCGCGTGCTTCGTCACTGCCCAACCCTGTAATAATCCGGTCATCCGGCAGTACGCTGCCTTTCCCGGGTGTGTACTGATGAATGGTGTCGGTATACAAGTTATACACGCCCTTGAACTCCGCACCCATGCCAATGGGCCAGTTGATAGGGGCGCCCTGTATTTTCAGAACGGCTTCAATTTCATCGAGTAGGTCAATAGGATCGCGGATATCCCGATCCATCTTGTTCACAAAACTGAATATAGGCGTATCACGCAGACGGCAGACGCGCATCAATTTGATGGTGCGATCCTCCACGCCCTTGGCGCCATCAATCACCATCAGAGCAGAGTCTACCGCCGTGAGTGTGCGGTATGTATCCTCAGAAAAATCTTCGTGCCCGGGCGTGTCCAGCAAATTGATGGTGCGTTCGCGGTAGGGGAATTGCATCACCGAAGAGGTCACGGAAATACCGCGCTCCTGCTCCATACTCATCCAGTCGGACGTGGCGTGAGGACCTTTCTTACCCTTCACGCTTCCCGCTACTTGGATAGCATTACCCAGAAGCAGAAGCTTCTCCGTAATCGTCGTTTTACCCGCGTCCGGGTGAGAGATGATGGCGAAGGTTCTTCTAATGCCAATTTCGGAGGCTAATTTACTGTCGGACACTGACCTGAATCTCCACGTACATACAGATTTCTAACGCCACAATACGGGCGCAAACACCAAAGGGGCGCGATTATAACCTGAAGCAGAGCATGTTATGGGAATGTAAGCGTCAGTGTCTTAAACGCGCAGCATGCTCGCAGCGATGTCCATCAAGCGCTGACCAATCAGTTCCAGTTTGAGCCCGACACCGGGCAACTGTTTCGCCATAGACGTCACCTGTAAGCCCTCATAGCCACAGGGATTAATCCGTCCGAACGGCTCTAAATCCATATCCACGTTGAGAGCCAGCCCATGGTAGCTGCAGCCTCGGCGAACCCGCAGGCCCAGGGAAGCGATTTTCTCATCCGCCACGTAAACACCCGGAGCACCGGGTTTTAGCACAGCGGAAATCGCATATTCTTCCAGCAGCTGCAGCACACTGCGCTCGATCAGATTGACGAGGTCGCGCACACCCATTGGGCGACGACGCATATCCACCATCAAATAGAGTACCCACTGTCCCGGGCCATGATAGGTAACCCTGTC
>OOFS01000012.1_pt1 | contig 14361 bp, 9 predicted proteins | sample 1670411 | NCBI WGS metagenome assembly OOFS01 (sample SAMEA98152918, study PRJEB22522) | marine metagenome | biome: marine biome; feature: marine water body; material: sea ice | place: Arctic Ocean | collected 27-Sep-2015 | depth 0.05 m | reverse complement strand
GTTATTCATGACGGGATATGTCTTTACGCCTACAATATAACAACAGGTAATGAAGCCACTATACAAGTAGGCACTAACATCTACAAAAAGTCATTTACCTCTGCCGAAGTTACAGCACACAACACCGCTTCTGCAGGAAATACTACGACGTATGTTGCGACAGGTTATCCAGTAAGTAGCACATACCTAGATACAACTAATCCAAGAAACATATTAAAGGCTGTAACTGTTGCTGACTCTTCGTTCTTGTTAAACACTAATCACAGCGTTGAGTCTCAGTCGGTTAACACAGACGAGCTAGAAACCGAAGGTTTAGTTTTCGTTAGTCAAGGGGCTTATGATAAAAGTTATACGATTACTCTAACAGCAAATACCGCTGACACTGGAGGAGTAACTACACCAGCCGTTTTAACGGTGAATATGTCTAGTTATAATTACTCTTACAACACTAGCAGTATTGGTGCGATTAATTACATTAATATGACAAAAAGATACAGAGTAGGAAGCGTCACAGTAAACGAAAAAGGGGCAGGTTACGGGGTAGGAACGGCTACCATACAGCTTCAGTCAACTCATGGGGTTTACAGTCACGCTACTCTCCAAGTAAATATGGAGGCTAATAATAACGGACGTGTAGGCTCTGTATCTGTTGTTAATCGTGGCGACTATGCTGGATACGGAGGTAGTGTAACCACTATTGTTAATACTAACAGCGGTGGCAGGGTAGGCAGTCTGCTTAGTACCACAACCACAAACTCTAACGCACCTACAGTTACAGCAAGTACAAGCACTGGTTCAGGAACAAGTGTATCAAGTTCCGTTACTCATTCCTCTGGCTCCAGTTCATCTGGCACAAATGCGAATACAAATTTAATCGCGGCTGATTTGGTAACGAGGATTAATAACAACACTGTAATAAACAATTACTTTACAGCATCTAGGAGCGGCAGTGTTATAAAGATAGTTGCAGATGTAGCACTCACTTCGATGGCAATATCTACAACCGATTCCTTAGCTGACAGCGGGTTACAGGCAGTACACAAGGAAGTAGATTCAATATCTTCCCTACCTTTCAAATGCTTCAATAACTTTAAAGTAAAGGTAAGAGGAGACGCTGAAATAAGCGCAGACGACTACTATGTTAAGTTTGAAACAGCTAACGGACAGTCTTTTGGTGAAGGAAGCTGGGTAGAGACAGTTGGCTTTGGTATATCTAAAGGAGTTGAACCTACATCAATGCCTTTATTGCTTATAAACGATGCAGTCGATTCTTTTAAACTACAGGACATCTCCCTAAGCGAACGAATTGCGGGGGACGACATAACTAATCCACTCCCCTCCTTTGTCGCTAACAGAATTTCAAATATATTCTTCTTTAAGAATCGCTTGGGTTTTCTTAGCGGAGAAAATGTCATTCTATCTGAAAGTGGACTAGGTGCTGTAGATACTTCTGGAAATCTGGAGTATAACTTTGGACGCACTACAGTAACTACTTTGTTAGACTCCGACCCTATTGACATATCAGTAGCAAGTAGTCGAGTGACTAACCTTAAGTCCGCTAAAGGCTTCCAAGAGAATCTTATTTTATTCTCAGAGAATGGACAGTTCGTTCTCAAGGGTGGCGATGTGTTGACCCCTAAGACAGTCAGCATCACCCCTATTACTAACTTCAGCTTTGAAGACCAAGTAGACCCATTACCATTAGGTTCTTATATTTACTTCCCGTTCACTCGTGGAGCCTTTACGGGGATGAGAGAGTTCACTGTAAATGCCTCTACGGATAATTACGATTCCACTGAGGTTACTGAACACGTTCCCGCTTACATTCCTAGTAACATTATTGATATGGCAGGGACTACCTCCGAGGATATGATTGTGTTACTCAGTGGTGAAGAGAAAGGCTCCCTATATATCTACAATTACTTCTGGAATAATAACCAGAAAGTCCTAAGTGCTTGGTCTAAGTTTACCTTTACAGGGGAGATACGAGGTATTGAGTTCATTGAGTCCACCCTATACGCAGTCATCACTAACAACGGAGAAACTAATCTCGTTGAGATGCCCCTAGAGTCTGGCTTAAAGGATGCTGCTGGTTACGTTACTCACCTAGATATGCGAGTGGCATCTACAGTTACTAATGGCTCCTCTTCAATAACCCTGCCCTACACACCAGCAGACAACTCTGTAGAGGTTTACACGACAGACGGACTCAAGCTCAATGCTACTAACTCAGGAGCCACTGTTACTCTTGCACAAGCGGTGACAGCGGATACCACTGTATTTACTGGAATCCCCTACACCATGAAGTACACCTTCTCTGAGCAGCTATTCAAAGCTAAAGCAGGCAACGGCACAAGCCCATCTAATGCCGCCAAGATGCGTATTCGTAACGGCTCTATTAACTTCGCAGATACAGCTTACTTCAAGGTCAAGGTTACTCCCAAGCACCGCGACACCTACGAGAACGTCTTTACACCTGACGTTGTAGGTTCCTCTGTGATTGGTTCCCTAACACTTGGAAGTGGCTTCTATCGCTTCCCTGTATTTACCAAGCCACAAGATACAACTATAACCATTGAGAACGAGAGTGCTCTTCCAAGCACATTTCAAAGCGCCGAGTTTGAATCCTTTGTTCACTCCCGCTCTAACCGATATGGATAAAGTCCTAAGTAAGCACGGCGATTGTAAGGTAGTTGTGGCTACCCATGCTCATGTAGCTATGATCTACCCTCACATGCGTATGGCAGACAAAGTAGAGGTAGCCTGTATGGGCCATGAGCCCTGTCAATCGCTCTTAGGAGCACTAGAGGATGACGATGTTACCCTCACTGCCCTCGACGGCGATGATGTTCCCTTTGCAATGTTTGGGGTAGGACAAGTAGGTGAGCAAGCTTACATCTGGTGTCTAGGGACTGATAGTGTTTCTGACAACGCCTATCAATTTTTAAAAGCGTCCCGTGAGTGGACTCAACGACTAACAAAGCCTTATGGAGCAACCTTTAACTTTGTCCATGAGGATAACCACGTAGCCCTAAAGTGGCTCAAATTCTGTGGAGCAATCTTCATCCGTAAACTTACCTTTAGCAATCAACCCTTCTTTGAATTTATAATACCCTCTAAATAATATGTGTCCTCCAATAATAGCAGTAGGTCTCGGCATCGCCCAAGCGGGTATGCAGATACAAGGTCAAAAGCAACAAGCTAAGACCCAAGCAAAAGTCCAAGCAAATGCTTCAGCAGCAGAACGTCAGCGTTACCTTCAAGAAGTGTCCTCTATGCGTGTCCAACAAGGACAGGAGCAAGTAGCAGCAGCACAGCGCATCCAAGCGTCCACTCGGAAAGCCCGTGAAGCCCGTGCAACAGCTCGTGTGAGTGCTGGTGAAGCAGGAGTAGCAGGACTTAGTGTTGACGCTCTTATCAATGACCTTACCAAGCAAGAAGCAGAATACAGCTTTGCTACACAACAGCAGACCCAGATGAACGACGTAGGTCGCACGATGCAGCTAAAAGACGCTGGACTTGGTTTCACTAACAACATGCTTCGTATCAACAAGCCTATCGAACAACCTGATTACCTTGGAGCTGCTCTTAGTGGGGCTCAAACAGGAATGTCCACTTATTCAACTCTTAAATAATAATAATGCGTAAACAAGTACAACTAGACCTAGGAACACCAGCCCTACGCCCTACATCAGCACGTGCAGGACAATACAGCGTGGCTGTTCAAGCTACACCTAAGACCAACTCAGCATTACAACTAGCACAGGCGTTACGACGCACTCCTCAAGTTCTAGGACAAGCGACAAACATCGCTAAAGACCTAGGAGCTGAAGCCGCTAAGTCTACTATGGACGTAGAGGGTGCTATGAATGACACAGAGACTAAGGGTATCCTTGGCTACGATAAGGCTTACCAGCACGGTCTCGTTAAGCGTCACTTCGTAATGAACGAAGAGTCGATCAAAGAACGCTTCATGGGCCTCTCTCGCACCGATGACTCACTTAAACAAACACCAGAGGAGTTCATAGCGACAATGGAAGGCGAACGCCAAGCGTTTGCTGATGAGTTGTTAGACCAGTTCGGTGGTAATGGTAACCGTGAGCAAGCTATTCAAGCACTCACAGGAACATTTGTAGATAACCTACGGGACGAAGCTACAGGCGCTTGGGTAGACAACAAGAAAGACCAAGCCTTTATGCAGCTCTCCGCGGACACCTCTGACATCATTAAGAAGCAAGGTGCTGCTGCTGGTCTTAAGCACGCTCAAGCTGAGATTAACGCTTGGGCTCTTGACCTTAAGCCCTCAGAGAAAGCCGCTAAGCTCCGTGGTATTGTTACTGCTGACGCTGCTGTCTTAATAGGACAAGGTAAACTCTCTCGAGCTGAAGCCTTATTGAAGGAGGCATCTTCTTATTCCCTACACGGTAACGCTAAGCTCTTTGGTTCCGCTGAAGGTAAGAAAGAAATTACATTAGCTCTTAAATCTATTAGATCAGCCAGAGATAAGAGTGAGGTATCCTTCTCGGACAACTCTAAGGGCCTAGGGCGTTCTGTAGATGCTCTATTACAAGACGTAGCTAACCCTGATGTTACTACAGAAGAACGCACAGCGTCTGCTCTACGTATGGCTAAGCGTGCTGGTGTTTCTGATGAGGAAGCACAGGCGTTTGCTGAGGCTGCTTCTGCTGGTGGTGTAGATGCTATGATGGAAGCCTATCGTGACCTAGCTCGTAACTCAGAGAACGAAACAACTCGTGACCTTCTTAACGACCAGCTCGGAGAGATCAACAGAGCTAAGAAAGAATACTTTGGAGGTAATGCTTCTACTATTGGCACATTCAGTGCTGAAGATATTTCAGACCTAAAGGATCAACGTGAGGCTATCCTCAGGGAAGACCCTAACACTCCCCTTACACAGCTTCCTACATCAGTTAATGGACGTAAGATGAACGTAGAGGATGATGACTACAAAGCACTACTACGTGAGGAACGTCTCGACTTTGGTTGGGCTACCTCTCCTAGCCAGCTTAACTCTATCACAAGGGACACTCAGAGTGCTATTACAGGTAAGGACAACGCTCGTTCCTTTGGTGCATATGCTGGTGAATATGGCACAGCTATTAAGAATGACCTAAGCGCAGAAGCTCCTGCTCTATGGCGTAAGGCTAAGTATGACGTAGCTGAGTATGATGCTCTGTTGCAAGACAAAGCAGACAAGTTGTTTGCTAGTTACCAACGCCGTGCAGAGCTCCGTGGAAGCACTGAGAGCCTCCTAGATACTAACCTACCAGCAGCTAAGGAAGCAGACGCTCAAGAAGAAGCATCAGATAACAGAACAGTTCGCGATATGCCTTCGTTCTCCGCTACAGCAGATGTCTCCGTATCTGATATCATGGCTGACCGTAAGACACTAGCTAACATGGAAACTGGTCGTAGATCGGTCAGCACAGCCGCTAAGCGTCGTCTACTACAAGCTAGCCTTATGGACTATGGGTTCCCTACAATGGACTCCTTAGACCTAGAGCTCCTTAGTGATGCCGACATGGGCTTTGAGGATGTTCTCCTTGGTGATGCTGTTATGCGTGAAATGCTTCCTGCCCTACGCGGTTATCAAGCAAAGCAAATACTTGAAGAGTCTAGGAGTACACTTGAAAAGAAGGACATTAAGAATCTCGAAAAGATAATCAAAGGTTCTCAGGGTGCTATAGAAAAATGGATGGATTATGGCTTCGACAGCTTAGAAGATTTTAACAGACTAGAGGAAGCGCAAGAAGCGCTTAGAAACCTCAACAATAGATAATTACATGGGACTATTTGACCAACTAGAAAACGCTCCAGAAGCACCCAAAGAGGATGTCATTCGGAGGAACACTCAAAGCCCTTCTTTAGAAGCACCTGAGGTCGCTCCAGAGACACCTGAAGAAGTCATGATGGTTGCTCGGACTGTACGTAAGCAAGTTCAGAAGGAAGAAGGCATAGCCTTTGGTAACCCTGTAGACCTTGCTGAGCAATTCAATAACACACTTATTGGTGCTATAGGCGGTTCTGCTGATATGGTAGCTTGGGCTGGTCGTAAAGCTATGACCACTCTAGGAGCTAGCGAAGAGACAGCTCAGAAGTTCTTTGCTAGTGGTAACACCGAGTTCATTAAGAGTGGAACTAAGAAACTAGGCATTGGTTCTGACCGTGAGGCAGACACTTTTCTAGGACACACGGGAGACACAATAGGTGAAGCCGCTTTGTTTCTTGCTGGTGGTGCTGGTGTTGTGCAGAAGACTAAACAACTAAAAAACTTTGTAGGTGGTATATCGAGACAGGCTGACGTAGCTCTTAAGACTAAGCTAGGAACAGTTGTAGCTGGTGAAGCTGCTGTTTCTGTTGGTGCTGCCGCTGGTCGTCAGATTTCAGAAGAGAATGAGTTTGGTGCTACTGGTTCTATGGTTACAGAGTTTGCTACGGGTGCATTAGCCCTAGTGTCTGCCGCAGGAGCCAAGAAGGTCATCCTAGACCCACTCACAGCTAAGCTCAAGAACATGACCTCTAAGGAAGCCCTTGAGAAGCTCTCAAAGGAAGAGGTTGCTGAGGTTGTTGCTGAGGGTCAACGAGTGATTGCTAAAAAGCAACCAGCTCCTAAGAAAACCCCAGACCCAGAAGCCCCAGAGACACCTAAACTAGAAACAAACCTTAATCCTAAAAAAGTTAAATCAGCAAAAGAAACAGGTGGGTTCCCTATTCAATCAGTTGTAAATGGAGAGACAAGATACATAGGTTCGTACACGCAAGAGGGTCTGGGAAGACGTTTCTATTTTACTGATGAAAAAGGAGTGGCTGACTTTGATATAGACGGAAAGGACGTATCTGAATTATTAACAGGTGAGAAACTTAGTACTACTTTTGATTCTCGAAAAGAACTTTTAGAGTCCCTTCAAAAGAAGGTAGATGAAGCCCCAGAAGCCCCAGCGACACCTAAAGACACCCCAGAAGCGGTAGCGACACCAGAGGCTACCCCAGCTCCAGAAGGTTCCGTTACAGTATTCAGAGGTGAAGACGGTAGATTTAGTGGTGCTGACTCTGAAGGCACTTTCTTCTCTGCTGATAAAGATGTTGCTGCTGGTTATGGTAACGTAACAGAGTCACGCTTAGAGCTTGAGAGTCCTATGACGTTTGACTTTGATGGACGCTCACGGGTGTTCTTTGATGGAGCAGAACGCTCACCCTCAGAACTCTCTAAAAGACTTAAAGAAATTAACGATGACCTTGCTGAAGGTTTTGAACTCGATGAAGACCTAGTTGCAGAAATGGAGACCTTAGGTTTCTCTTCTAACTTTGATGACTCTATAGACGGGCTGATATTAAAGAATGTTGACGACCCTGCCGAAGGTATAGGAACAGGTAAGACAGCAACTAACTACGTTGTATTTGACAATAAGAAGATCAAGAACACACCTAAGAGCACACCAGAGGACGCTATCGATGCCTCTATAGCCGCCACTAAGAGCATCCTAGAGGGTGACCGCACAGGTGGTAAAGGCGCACGTGTTACTGCTGAGGTTAAGCCACACTTTAAAGCTGTTGCTGTAGAGATGTCTGACCAGTTCAACGCCTTTGCTGGCGCTAAGAACGCAGATGACGCTATGGGTTCCGCTAAGGAAATCCTAGCACGCATAGATCGCTTTATAGACTTTGATCGTATCATAGCTAAGAAAGACTACGCACAAGGCTCTGAGCTTGTTGCTAATGCTGGTCACACTACTCCTGACTCCTTTAAGGCTGGTATAACTGCCGAAGCTAATCAACGCACAGCAGACCTACAGACACTCAAGAACATGCTTGAGGACTTTACAGGTGGTGCTGTCGCTAAGAACGCCGATGAGGTTGCTGAGGCTGTTGCTAAAGGCGCTGATGAAGCTGCTGAAGGCGCGCTCGAAGCTGGTTCCATTAAAGGAGCCGTCACCCTAGAAGACGCACAATCCGCTGCCGCTGATATGGCTAAGAAGTTGACCCCTGAGGAGAAGCTAACAGCTATCCGTTCTCAGATGGCTCAGATTTCCCGTAGCCGTAGCACAGGGCCTCTTATGTCCCTCTTTGATGGTTACTTCACCGCGAGAACAGCTATGGCTTTGAACCAAGTTAAGACTGGTCTTGTTGGAACAATGTCTGCTTCTATTAAACACTTTCTAACGCCCTTAGAGAACACTTTCGGTGCTGTTGACGGAGCTTTCCGCCTAAAGGATACAACTTTCCGTAGACGCTTTACGTATGCTCTTGCTGACATAGCGGCTACTACAGAATACCTTGGCACTTTCAAGAACCACTGGAGAGCCCTAGGAATGAACATGCGTAACACCATGCTCGAAACAGGTGACTCGCAGTTGCTCTACAAGGAAGCACAAGCTTATAAGGGACAAGAGGGTATCACTACTCAACATACTAATTTCTTCGCCCGTCGTAACCTAAATAGAGCGTTACGAACTGAGGCTTACAACAACGCTACAAGCCCTCTAGATAAATCATATAAAGGTTTAAGGAAGGCTGTTCTTAATAACAATGTAGCTGATGCTATACCTCTTATCTTTAACTACGGCTTCGGTCTTATTGGTAGTATCGAAGAAATCTCTCTTATGACGCTTTCAAGACGCGCTCAGAAGTCTATGGCTATCAAGCAAGGTGTTCGTGAAGGCGCAGAGGACATCGGTAAGTATGTTGATGACTGGATGAATGACGCTTTCATGAAGCAAGAAGATGGTTCCATGCGTATCAACTACGACCCTAAGTACGCTGATGGGTTCAATGAGGCTCGCTATGACCACTTCAGAAGCTTAGATATTCCTGCTAGCGATATTAGAGTAGAAGCTGAGCACTCTATCGTTGCTGCTCTTAATAAAGTTGCTGAGTCGCCTACAGAGGTAGGTATGATAACCAAGTTCATTATGATGTTCCGTGGTGTTCCTACACGTGCTGGTGCTCAGTTGTTAGCTTACACGCCGCCAGTAGCTGCCTACAGAGTAGGTAAGATTGGAGCTCGTAAACTAGCCTCCGCTGGTGAGGGACTTGTAGGTGAGGGTAATGTCAGCTTTGGTAAGTATGCTAGTAAGATTGGTGAGCTAAAGGCTGACATCAAGCGTTCGACAAAGCTACTAGATGACCCTAATACCTCTGCTGATGTCCGTAAGGAAGCTGAAGCTCTTATAGCACAAAGCGACGAGCAGATAGCTAGACTAGAAACCTACCAACGCGCTGATGACTACAGAGACATCGCTCGTTCACTTGTAGCCACTGGTATCTTCCTTATGGGTTATGAGCACGGACGCTCTGGCATCACTACAGGCTCACAGTCACACCTTACTAATGACCAGAAGTTTGCCGCGCAGAAGGTAGACGGGGCTCCTAATGATTGGAAGGTTCGTTGGGGTGAGCTAGAGCTAGACTACAGATACGCTGAGCCCCTCAAGGGTTCCTATGGTATGGGAGCTAGCTGGGGAGCACGCCAAGCTGCTATTGACAGCGGTAACATAACTCCAGAGCAAACAGCTACACAGTTCTTTGTGAGTGCTTACAGGGATATGTTCTTAGATATGCCAGCCCTACAAGGTGCTAAGACTATCGTTCAGGCAACCTCTGCTAACCCTGAGACTCGCGCTAAGGCTGGTACAGGGCTTATAAGACAAGCTATACCTGCTCCTGCTGAGATTCGTAACATCCTCAAGTATGACGAGGAGTTCATCGGCGACACTACTTCAGGTGACAGAGTTCAGACCGCTTGGAGAGCCGCTATAGGCACAGAGCAAGACAACTATCGTTTAACTGTTCTAGGTGAGCCTAAGCAAAAAGAAGGCCAGACCCTTATGGGACACCTGACACCATTCGGGGGTAAGGAAACTGTAGAGCGCACTGATCTAGACAACATCCTACTAGAGGACGCTATGAGTTTCCGTAGCCTTTCTGAGATACAAACAAGTGTCTCTGGGTTCCAGCTCAAGAAGTTTGTCCACGTCGATGATGACAATGGAGAAACACTTTACAGTAAGTTTGGTCAGTTGATTACTACTACCAAGATTGGCGGTAAGAACCAACGCAAAGCCCTAGAGAAACTCATAAAGACTAGGAGCTTCAAGAATGCTTACAAGCTTGGTTACTCTCAGAACGAGCAAGGACAGGACATCAACGAAGGCATAGAGATGATGAAAGATATCATGTCTGAATACCGTGCTGAAGCCCGTGAAATAATTCTCAACTCCAAAGCTGCTACAGATTATGTAAATAGCGATGGAAGCAACATCTATGACATCTTAAAGGAACGCGAAGCATTCTCCGCGAAACCCGAAAGTCTACTAGAATCTCTCAACCTGAAATAAATTATGGCTAACAGCTACATTGAATATACCTCAGGACTCACAGCAACTACCTACAGCGTTCCCTTTAACTTCCTCTCGATTCAGGACGTCAACGTGAAGGGCTACAACGGAACCACTTGGAGCGACCTCACAGTTTCTTCCCGTGACGCTACAGCAAAGACCGTAACACTCAGTGGAGCACCCAGTGCCTACCAAAAGATACGTGTATGGCGTAACACTGGGTCTACACAGCTAGTGGACTTCCAGAATGGCTCTAGGCTCTCTGAGAGTGACCTCGACACAGCTTACCAACAAGGTCTGTTTGTGGCTCAAGAGGTTTCTGAGAACGCCTCTACGAACATCGAAGGTATTGGCCCACAAGGTATCCAAGGAGTCGCTGGTGCTAATGGTGCTGCTGGTGCTGATGGAGCTGACGGTGCTGACGGTGCTGATGCGGCAATTCCATACGCTGGCGCTATTGGAGCTTACAGTTTTGGCAGACCTTTATCTACTGTAGCTATAACAATAGGTGCAACATCTACAGCGTTTTATGCTTGGCAACAAAATGTCGTAGGAAGCGTTATGTATTATAACGGTACTTCAGTAACGTATGGACTTTCCTCTAGTCAGACTGGCACTTGGCGGTGCATGTCTGGATGTGCGACATCCGCAGACGGTGGTTTCGCAGGCTTGTGGCTCAGAATCTCATAATATAATTAACCCTCTCAATAACTTAACCAAATTAACCAAAATGATACCAGAAAGTCCGTATACAACTCCCTTTATAGCCACCAGTGGAATTATAGGAACCCTATCAATAGACCATATTAACACATCCGTCGCTATAGGCGTGGGTGTTCTAACGATGGTGTATCTGGGTATCAAAATATACAAAGAGATAAGCAAGAAATGAGTGAAAAAACAGACAAATTATATGGTCTCCAAGACCTCCTGATTGACGAGTTTATAAATCGCATCCAGAGCGGAGAAGCTTCCCCTAGTGACCTTAACGCTGCCCGACAGCTACTTAAAGACAATCAAATCAGTGCTACTATAACAAGCAACAACCCAATGGCTAACCTAGTCAGTATCCTTCCATTCGATGATGAAGGTGTTGACCGCGTAGCTTCTAAATAGATGAGTAGAGATTACAAAAAAGAATACGAGAGCTACCACAAGCAGCCCGAACAGCGTCGTAGGAATGACTCTAGGAAAGCTGCTAGGCGTCTCATGGTAAAGAAACACGGGTCTTCTAAGCTTGCTGGTAAAGACATTGACCACAAGGACAGAAACCCCAAGAATAACTCTACAAGTAACCTACGGATTCAGTCCAAGAAGGACAACCGAGGTCGTAACAAGTAACATATATGGAAGTACCCCCACAGCTACGAGACTTTAAGAACTTCCTATTTCTATGCTGGAAGCAGCTTAATCTGCCTGACCCTACTCCGCTTCAATACAACATAGCGGACTACATGCAGAACGGAGACAGGCGGGGCATTGTGCAAGCCTTTCGTGGATGCGGTAAGAGCTGGATTTGTTCCGCTTATGTGGTTCACCAGTTACTCTTAGACCCCTCTCTAAACATCCTCGTGGTGTCCGCTAGTAAGACCCGTAGTGATGACTTCTCTACTTTCACCCTTCGTCTCATTAACGAGATGGAGATACTTCACCACTTGCGCCCCAAGGACAACCAGAGGCAATCTAAAATAAGCTTTGACGTAGGCCCTGCCCCCGCCTCTCACGCTCCCTCAGTGAAGTCTCTAGGTATCTCCTCGCAGCTTACAGGTTCCCGTGCGGACATTATCATTGCTGATGATATTGAGGTAGCTAACAACAGCGCTACGATGCTCATGCGAGAGAAGCTCTCAGAGCAAGTCAAAGAGTTCGACGCTATCCTTAAACCCGACGATACCTCTAAAATTCTCTTTCTAGGAACACCTCAGACATTTGATAGTATTTACACAAAGCTCCAAGAGCGTGGCTACAAGAGCACTATTTGGCCTGCTACCTACATCACCCAAAGCCACAACGAAAAGATTTATGAAGGCTGCGTTGCAGACATCTGTGTGAACCCAGAGCTAGAGAACAAGTCTACAGAGCCTCTGCGGTTCTCTGACATCGACCTAGCGGAACGCAAGATCAGTTACGGGTCTGCTGGCTATACCATGCAGTTCATGCTGGATAGTAAGCTCTCGGACGTTGAGAAGTTCCCTCTGAAGATTAGTGACCTAATAGTAACATCCATTGATAACGAGGTAGCCCCTGAGCGTTACGTGTGGGCAAGAGACCCTCAACTTGAGTGGGACTCTAGTGTTCCTAACGTTGCCTTTGCAGGAGAGAGATATTACCGACCCTTTAAGACACTAGGGGATATGGTAGAGTATACTGGTAGTGTGCTTTCTATTGACCCCTCTGGTCGCGGTAAGGATGAAACAGGCTATGCGGTCTGTAAGATGCTTAACGGCACTCTATACGTCCCTGCTGCTGGAGGTTTGTCTGGAGGTTACTCCGAGGACACCCTAGTGGAACTCGCTGAGATAGCTAAGAAATACAAGGTGAACTACATCGTTACCGAGAGTAACTTTGGTGACGGTTTGTTTAATGAGGTGTTAAAGCCTGTTCTTAATCGTATCTATCCTGTGAGCATTGAGGAGGTCAGACACAGCACCCAGAAGGAGAAACGTATCATTGATACCTTAGAGCCCGTTATGGCAGGTCACAGGCTTGTTATAGACCCCGATGTGGTCAAGGATGACTTTAAGACTATCCAGAAGTATCCCCATGAGAGCCAACTAAAATACTCCCTGTTCTACCAGATGTCTCGTCTAACAAGAGACCGAGGTGCTATTACCCACGATGACAGACTTGATGCTTTGTCTATGGCTGTTGCCTACTGGGTTGAGAACATGGCTCAAGATGCTGAGGTAAAGATGGCTGAGAGGAAGGTAGAGATGCTTGATAAGCAGCTACAGAGCTTCACGGACGCCTACTTTAAGAACAAAGGTGGTAGTAACACCCTTACTTGGTAACAAATCCTTTAGTGGTTCTCTAAGTCATTGATAATCAACAATAATTAAGGAGACTACAGTATAGGTAGAAGGGAAGAGGGTATTAAATAAATAAGAAATATATTTTTATAAACTTGACTACTATTAAGAACAAACCTTAAAATAGTCCCTACTAGGAAACACTTAGTGATCCTTTGAAAAAGAGTGATTAAGTAGGTTACTGGTAATAGGTTCCCCCCTTAAAGTGTCCCTTATGTTGGAATAAGAGTGTTCCTTTAAAAGCATTGTAAAGTATTGACAGGTGATAACCACCAACCAGTATTCCTATATATGGGAAAAGGATGCCAACCAAGAAAAGGTCATAACCCAGCTAAGCAACGTAAGAACTACGATGATATTGACTGGACTAAAAAGCCTATACCCAAGAAAACCAAATGACCCCTTTAGAACAAGCCCAAGCACTCCTCGGAGAGCACTACAGGAACTATGTTATCATAGCACAGCCTGAGGACTTCCCTCATAGCTTTGAGTTTGTTTGTAGCGACTCGTTCGCAACTACAGGTCTCCTTGTTGAATCCATTAAATACCACGAAGCCGTCATGAACAGCTTTCACTTGTGCGAAGATGACTTTGAGTGGGTAGAAGTGGATGACGATGAGGAAGAAGATAGCGACGAAGGATTTTTATAACGTATGTGTGTTACGTTTGTGTGTGTGTGTGTAGACCTCTAGGGAGCCGTGTGTGCCTCTAGGGGTCTTTTCGCATACCGAGACCCTTGTGGGGGACTCAAGAGCCTTCTAGGGTGTCTCAGAGTGTCCTATTGGTGTTCCCCTGAGTGTCCCCTATTGTTTTGGTATAAAAATGTGAGGGGGTATACGTATATAGCCGCGGAAAAAATACCCCCATCGACCCCCGCATTTGACGCTCGCTGTCAGCTTTTTGTCACTGCAAGGGGGGTGTCCCTTTGCTACTATGGACATACAAGGGATATATAATGCCTTTGCTAGGTAAATGAG
>OOFS01000008.1_pt1 | contig 16443 bp, 14 predicted proteins | sample 1670411 | NCBI WGS metagenome assembly OOFS01 (sample SAMEA98152918, study PRJEB22522) | marine metagenome | biome: marine biome; feature: marine water body; material: sea ice | place: Arctic Ocean | collected 27-Sep-2015 | depth 0.05 m | reverse complement strand
CCATTTAAACGTCAATTGGGATAAGCTGAGTCCCTTAGACGGCAAATAGCTGAACCGGTACGCCATTGACGACACAGGTGCTTGAGGCCTCATCCAGTGACTCGTCTATGAGGTCGTTGCAACTTATACCCGGAAGAATAGACGCAGCGTTACTTTGTTTTGATTCGGTATAAACATGTCCGAAACCGTGTGGGATACTGACCACGCCGGGCATCATTTCGTCGGATATTTCTACCGGTATTACCGCCTCGCCTACGTTCGATACTACCTTTACATCGGCCTCATGTTTGAGCCCAAGACGCTCCGCATCGGTAGGATTGATTTTTGCGGTACAACGATTACTGCCGCGTATATACGGCTTCAGGTTGTGCAGCCAGGAATTCATATCACGGACATGGCGGCGACCGATGAGCAGCATATCATTACCGCTGTCGGCCTGGGCATTCTGCCCTGACCGGTCTTCAAATCGTTGCTGCAGGCGAGTCAAATCATTTGCAAAGACTTCATGCATCAGATCTATGCGCTTGCCCGGCGTGCGTAATATACCGGGAAGGCGCTGCTGCAGTGGCCCAAGGTCCATGGACGCTTGCGGGTGGTCCTTGATCGCCTGTAACGATATACCCTTACGGTGTCCAAATTGATCTCCATAAGGCCCACTTCGAATCATTAAGTCAGCGAAGCGCTCCGGAGACGAGTCACCGCTAATCTGTTCATTGATCGTATCAGCGCTTAGTGAATAGCCATCTTCTTCAGCCCGCTCTATGACCATATCGATCATGCCCTGGTTGACGATGCTATCCATCTCGTCGCGACTCAGCCCCGACATGCGCGCGGCCAACTCTAAGATAATTTCGCCAAGGTCTTTAAGGCCAGGAGCGGGCTCGAAGGTCTTAGGTGAAAAAGATAGGTAGTTTCTAGTGGTGAAGTTCTGGAAGGTAACAACAATATTACTGTGCTCAGGGTGAACCGTGCTGGGTAGAATGATGTCGGCCTGACTGGTGGTTTCATTGATGTAAATATCCAGAGCTACCATAAAATCGAGCGTGTCCAGCGCCTCGTGGATCTTGTCGCCGCGCGGAACAGACAATACCGGGTTGCCACAAATCGTTAATAAGACACGTACCTCATTGCCGGGTGCGGTGATTTCTTCGGCCATCAACGATGCTGGAAGCTCACCGCATGTTTCAGGTACTCCCCGCACCTTAGAATGCCAGCGCCCGTAGGGTTTAATGTCGCCCGCGCCGCCAGGCCCGAAGCCACCTGTGGGTGCCGTGGCCAGCATCATGCCACCCTCGCGGTCAAAATTACCAGTCAGTAGGCTGATCACCATTAGCATCCAGTGTGATGCAAGTCCAAATTCTTGCGTACACAGTCCGATGCGACCGTAAAGCGCCGCTTTTTCTGCTGCACAGTAATCCGTGACTAATTGACGTAATGTCTCGGCGGGGACACCGGTTAAAGAAGCCGTGCTTTCTGGCGTGTAGTCTGCCACCGCTCGGCGCAGCTCGTCCACGTTATCAATGTGCTCTGACAAATGTCCTAGCTGTATATCATTTCTTTCAAACAGGGTATTGGCAAAGGCCATCAAGAAGTAAGCATCAGTGCCCGGCTGAATAAATAGATGCTGATCGGCTGCTTCTGCCGTCTCCGTGCGCCGCGGATCAATCACCACACACTTACCACCGCGCTGCTGAATATCCATCATGGCACGCCTCACATCCGGTGTGCCCAGAATGCTGCCCTGCGAGACAAGGGGGTTTGCCCCCATACAGATAAACAGTTCTGTGCGCGATAAATCTGGGACGGGGAACAACCACTCGTGACCAATTAAGCCCCAGCAAACCCGCTGCTGCGGCATCTGATCGACGGTGCCGGCAGAGAAAAAACGTTCGGTGCCAATTGCCGTCATCAGTGCTTGCAAGTAGACACCTGCGGCAAAGTCATGCCCGAGTGGATTGCCAACGTATATCGACAGCGCATCTTTTCCATGTGTATCGCGGATGTGGGAGAACTTCGCCGCAATGGTATCAAGCGCTTCATCCCACGAGATTTCCTGCCAACCATCTGCGGTTTTTTTCACGGGGTGGCGCAAGCGCTCGGTATCTTCGTAGATGTAATTGAAGGCCTGTGACTTTGCGCACACATAGCCTTTTGAGCGATGATCGTCAGGGTCGCCCTTTATGGACACGATTTTTTTTTGATCGCGGTCCACTTGCATAATCAGGCCACAGCAGGCTTCGCAGGTAGGACAAATTCTTCGCAGCGTTTCAATATTGTCAGACATCTTTAATCCTTTTTATATTACTAGCGGTGGCAGCGCGCAACAGTAGTTGCTCCAGAACAAAGGGTAATAGACTCTGTCCGCCGGGTGGGGAGTTTCGCAGCACTAGCTCAATACGGCGCGTGTCTTCGCGGCTTAAGTACTGTAATTCAGGGGCAACCAAGGCAGCAATATTGTCGCCATAGGCTTCGGCTAAAATGCAATCCATAACAATGGCTTGGCTCAATATTGAAGACGCGCTGCTTAATTCCTCGTCTTCAAGACCGGCCTGTTCGAGCACTCCTACCAGTTGTGCCTGTATGCGTAACCATTGGCTGGAAACCTGTCGGCGTTCACCGACCAACTTGGCTATTTGCGGGTATAAGCTGAAGTGAGTCTGTACTTGCGACACCCATTGCCTGACTTTGCCTTGCCAATCAGGAGCCGTCAATTGCAATGTCAGCCTGGCTAGAACCAACTCGGATACGCCTAGCAAAAGATCGTCGCGGTTTTGAATATGGGTATACAAGGACATTGGCGCGACATTCAATTGGCGGGCAACACCGTTTACGGACACTTCTGAGATGCCGTTTTCCAGTAGGCTTAAGGCCGCCAAAAGCACCTGCTCACGAGACATTCGCGGTGGCCGACCCCGCTTTACAAGTGCTGTGTTAGTGGCCATGACTCACCTCTGGTTTACGGCGATATCGCCATCGCTTGATTTAACGTATAGCATACGGTAATGTTTCGAAATCTAGCTGTCAAGCGGCTTTAACGCCGTCGACCCTACATTGAGGATGCTGAAAATGGTCACCACAAAACGCACGTTTTGCTCCCTCTGCGAATCTTTCTGTGGCCTTGAAGTAGACGTAGAAAACAACAAGATTGTCGACATTCGGCCAGACAACGACCATGTTGTCACCCAAGGTTATGCGTGTGTTAAGGGCACCAAATTTGATTCGGTGCAACACAGTCCAGATCGCATAACGGAACCACAGAAGCGTGTAGGCAATGAATGGCAGTCCATTGGCTGGGACCAGGCCTTAACAGAAATTGCCGATAAAATGGCACGGCTTAAGCGAGAGCATGGAGCGCAATCGGTCAGCCACTTTGTGGGAGCGCCTGGTGGTGCAAATTTACTAGCACCCATATTCAGGGGTGAACTGTACAAAGGGCTGGGCTCAAATCGCATGTATGGCACTGGCACCTGCGACACCATGAATAAGTTTCGTGTCAATGGCGATATGTATGGCTCACCGATGCGGCTGGCTTATCCGGATGTCGACCATACCCAATTTATGATGATTCTCGGAGCCAACCCGCTTATCTCTGGCAATACCCTTTATCACTTGCCCCGCTCGCGTGAACGTTTTGGAGGTATTATTCAGCGCGGCGGTCGGGTTGTATTTATTAACCCCCGACGAATCGAAAGTGCGGGTAACGCCGAGCACCTATTTATTCGCCCCGATACCGATGTGTATTTCTTAGCTGCCTTCTGCAATGAGATCATTCAGCGCGATGCAGTGGCACATGAGCGCATTGAAAGAACCATGAAGAACTTCGATGCGCTGAAACAAACCGTATCGCCATGGACACCGGAGCGACAAGCAAAGGTTACCGGCATCTCTGCATCTGCTCTCATCGATCTGGTAGACAGCTATGTGAGTGCGGGCGCCGCGGCACTGAATATGGCGACCGGTGTTAATCAGGGTCGCAGCGGCACACTGTGCTATTGGCTGCTGGAATCGATCAGTGCCATCTCCGGCAACTTCGACCGCAAAGGCGGTAATTTGATCGGTGAGGGTATTATTGATTTTGCAAGCCAAGCAAAAGACGACCCACAAATGAAGCTGGGCTTTCACCGTGAAGATGATCTCCCTACTGTGAGTGGGCAGCAGGCTGCCGGTATGGTCGCCGATGATATTCTCAATGGACACGTGCGAGGTATGATCGTTGAGGCCTCGAATCCTTTGTTAGCGTGTGGCAATCCGGATGGACGCCTGCAGCGGGCGATGAGCGACTTGGAACTGCTGGTTAGCGTAGATTTATTTCGTAACGAGACAGGTAATCTTGCGCACTACATATTGCCCGCAACCACATGGATGGAGCGCAGCGGCATGCCTTATGCTTTGCAGTCCTTTGTCGGCTGCACGGCAACTCCGTATTTGTATGCCTCAGGGCCCGCGCTGGAGCCGCCTCCCGGAGTGCGCCACGAATGGTGGATCTATGTGCGCCTAGCAGACAAGCTGGGTGTCACGCTCTTCGATAATAAATTTATGAGCGGATTTCTCAAACTGGCGGCAAAATTTGCCTATACACGCTTTGAGTTTATCAAGGTGCCAGAGCTGATAATCAATGGAATGCTGAAAAAAGCAGGCCAACCAAGCCTCAAAAGCATGCTGAACGATCACCCCCACGGCATTCGCCTGCCTGATAATGAGGGTGATAATTTTCTCGGTACTGACAGGGTGCTGACCGAGGACGGTCTGGTTGACCTTGCACCACAACCCTATGTGGATCGATTTAACAGCGCTATCGAGGATCTCTATCAGGAAGAGTTAAACAGCTTGGGTAAAATGAAACTGATTGGCAAGCGTGAGGTGAAACGGATGAACAGCTCGTCTGCAAACTCTCCTCGACTGGTGAAAGATAGTACCAACTATGCCTATCTCAGCCCTCAAGACGCCGACCGCATCGGTATAAATACCTTGGAGCTAGTCGATGTTACCTCGAAGTTTGGGAAAATAACTATTCCGGTAAAAATCACTGATGAGATGATGCCTGGTACCGTGGCTATTCCGCAGTGCTGGGGGCACGAAGATGCGGATGGCTTGCGGCATGCGCAGCAACATCCGGGCGTAAATTCAAATTTTCTCGCAGGCGATGGACGCGACAATATTGAAGAGTTGTCTGGAATGTCTCATTTGTCAGGTATTATCGTCGATATCGTAAAATCTCTGCCTGCTGGCGATACCCTCGAGCGGACGCTATAGTTTAACGTCACAGAGCTTGAAGACTGCCGAACGGGTTGTCTGCGGAGGTAATTTGAAAATCAGTATACTCACGATGACCTTTGGGCTGTTCCAGAGGCTTTATTGTTTTCGATAAAGCCCCTGCGATATTAAATACCATTAGAGTCGATGGTCTGCCAGACAGCTTTCGATCGCTTGGCCTTACCAGACACCCGAGGTAGGTATGAATACTCAAATAGCGGAATTACTGATCGATATTGAGGCTCAGCTGCGTCAGCTTGGGCAATGGGAAAAAGCGTCTCCTGAGCCCGCCGCTCTGGCCTCCGATCAGCCTTTTTGCGTGGATACACTAACGCTCCCACAGTGGTTACAGTTTGTTTTTTTACCCACACTTTACGCGATGCTCAGGGACGAGCGAGAGCTGCCTCAGGGCTGCGGTATCGCGCCAATGGCAGAGGAATATTATCGCGGGACGGGTCTTTCCAGCAGTGAGTTAGTGGCTGTTCTGATGAGAGTCGATGAGTTGCTGTCCTGACAAGCCCAGGCAAAAAGTCCGAACATTTATTGTACTGTTCAGGATGCTGACCTTGGCTCCAAACTATGCTAATGTCAATTCGTTTTATAAAATAATGTGATTTTCAATATGCTCGGCAAACCGTTCAGTAAAGTAATGCTCTTATCTTCTATTCCGTCTCGATGTTGGTGTGTATTTCGCCAAGTAATATTGGGAGTGTTTCTTTGTCTGCCATTGTGGGTTCACGCAGCCGGAGCAGTTGTGGGACAAGAGGCGCCCGCCGTGCGTTTGCCGTCACTGTCTGGCGGTGAAGATGTGAGTCTTAATTCGTTACGCGGTAAAGTTGTCTATTTGGATTTCTGGGCTTCGTGGTGTGGCCCCTGTCGTGTCTCCTTCCCAATTTTAGAAAAACTGGCAAACGAGTTGGGCCCGGAGGGGTTTGAGGTGCTGGCTATAAATGTGGATGAGGTGGAAGCAGATGCCCAGCAGTTTCTGTCTGATATTCCGGTGAGTTACTTGGTGGTGCGTGATGCGGAGGGTGTCTCGCCACAAGCTTACGGAATTCTGGGAATGCCTACGGGCTATCTTATCGACCGAGAGGGCGTGGTTCGCGAAATACATCAGGGCTTTCGAAAAAGTGATGGTGATCAATTGCGGGCCGAAATTGTTAAGCTGCTAGGAGAATAATAATTTTAAAATTTATGACAGGAATTTTATTGGTTATCGTGCTTTGCGGCTGTGAAACAGTGCAGCCGTGGGAGCGTGGGATCCTCTCCAAAGATGAAATGCAGTGGCAGCCCAATGTGATGGAATCGCGGCTGCGTAATCAGGTTTACGCAAGTAAGGAAGCCTCGTCTGGCGGCACGGGTGCCGCTGGCGGCGGCTGTGGGTGTAACTGATGGCATCTCGTAAGGACGATCTTAATAAGACACTGGCCGCACTCACTTCGAGCGCTTTTTTGCTGCCTGCTTATCAGAGCGCTATGGCCGATGCGCCGCCGGAATTTACTGAAATAGGCATGCGCTACGGTAAATATAAGGAAGACGATCTATCTGCTAAAAAGACCATTAACGGGGTACGCAGCCAGAGAATGGACATTGATGTGGCCCAGTTCCATCTATTGGCTCCCGTCTCAGATGACTGGTCTGTTGCCTTAGATGTGGGGTGGGAGGACATGAGCGGCGCCTCACCTTGGTTTGTTGGCGAGACTATGGAGGCTGGCGATCCAAAGGTTGTTATGAGTGGAGCCAGTATCGAGGATACGCGGACTGAAGTGAGCGTTACTACCCGCTACTATTTTGACAGCGGCACCGCCGGTGTTAACTTTACCTATTCCGATGAGGACGATTACGAATCTAAATCGGTAAGCCTAGATGGTTCGCTTAACAGTGAAGATGGGTTGACCACCTACAGCGCCTCAGTGAGTGCATCTGATGATGACATCACTCCGACTCAGGGAACCTATCCGACTAATACATTGTCAGCCACTAAGGACATACGCTCGGCTTGGATAGGCGTATCGCGTATTATCAGTAAACGCGCACTGGTGCGTTTTGGGCTTAGCTATACCTATCGCGACGGTTATCTTACGGACCCCTACAAGTATAAGGATAACCGTCCGGATGAACGCAAGGAGTGGACCGCTAGTGCAGGGTACCGTCATTTTTTTGCTGAGCAAAATGCTGCACTGCATGTGGATTATCGGTATTTTGATGATGACTGGGACATCGCATCACAGACTCTTGACGTCGCATGGATCCAAAACGTTGGACAGGACATAACAGTGGCACCGTTCATTCGATATTACACGCAGGATAGGGCGAAGTTCTTTTCTGTAGTGATAAATGACGACAACGACAGCGATTATTTTTCGGATGACTATCGGTTGTCTTCGTTCGGGGCCTTTTCTTACGGCTTGCGAGTGAACTACGAGATTGGTAACTGGTCTGTTAACGCTGATGCAGAGCGTTATCAAACCGACGAGAGCTGGGGTCTATACAGTGGCGAGGAAGCGCCGGCCCTTGTTGATACTTGGCGTTATGGCGTTGGGCTGAGCTACGCCTTTAGATAGGTGCTGGTTGTTGATGGTGCGCATTGAGCACAACTTTAAAGCTATGGGTGGTCCTTGCTGCCTGCGTCTGGATGCGGATGATGATGCCGTGGCGGGGGTTGCCATCGCAGCCGCTGTCGCAGAGGTGACCCGCCTTGAGAAAAAATACAGTCGCTACCTTGATGAATCCCTAACCAGTCAAATCAACCGCGCCGCCGGCGCGGGAATACCCGTACCTATCGATCAAGAAACATCAGCTCTGCTCAGCTATGCAAATACCGTATGGCAGGAAAGCGATGGGCTGTTTGATCTAACATCCGGTGTACTGCGCTTGGCCTGGGATTTTAAATCCGGTCGTTGCCCTGATCAGCTGGAAATTGATGCTCTGCTGCCCTTGGTGGGGTGGGATTTGGTGCAGCGGGAGCAGGACAACGTGTATCTCCCCAGGGCGGGAATGGAGCTGGACTTTGGTGGCTGTGTGAAAGAGTACGCCGCCGATAGTGCTGCCATGCAATTGCGACGCCACGGGGTTGCGTCTGCCCTGGTCGATCTGGCCGGTGATATGGTTGCGCTTGGTACGCCTCAAGGCAACGCTAGCGGGGTTTCAGGTTGGCCGATAGGCATTCGGCACCCGGTTGAAAAAGACAAAGCATTGGCTGGCGTACATCTGCCTGAAGGTGGGCTAGCCAGCAGTGGCGACTACGAGCGTTGTCTGCACATTGACGGCAAACGTTACGGCCATATTTTGCATCCGCGCACAGGTTGGCCCGTTCAGGGTCTTATTGCTGTTAGTGTATTAGCGGAGCAGTGCCTTGTGGCGGGCAGCTCGGCAACTATCGCCATGTTAAAGCCGGCTGGCGAGGCGCTGGACTGGCTGGATAACTTGGGTCTGCCGTGGCTGGCCATAGACGCCAATCTCTATTGTCATGGCAGCCTGGCGGCTTCATAGCACGTTAGCAGGGGGTAGGGTCCATCGGTTATGTGCAGCCTGAGTCCGATACTCTTAATGCAATATGCGATCCGATTGCATGTCGATCTGTAAATCTTTGGTCTGATCTGAAGCCGCGGCTTCCTGCTGTTGCATATGATTGCGCAGACGTCCGACCACGCTGGTCATAACATCAATGGTCTGGCTGAGTTGATCGAGTGCTATCAGGATGGCTTCTGTTTCGGACGGGTTTTTATCACTGTTTGCCATGTGAGATTCCTCAGTTAGAGCTGTTTCTCAACATTCACGTTCTGTATAGCGGTCACCTGACTGTCAGATTGACCGCCTGCTTATCTTAATCCCAGGTCAGTGCGCCGCCTGTCTGGTATTCAATGACCCGCGTCTCGAAGAAGTTTTTCTCTTTGCGCAAATCCATAATTTCAGACATCCATGGGAAAGGGTTTTGCGCGCCTGCGTACTGCTCCGGCAAACCCAGCTGTGACAGGCGTCGGTTAGCGATGAAGTGCAGGTATTCTTCCATCATCGCTGCATTCATGCCCAGCACGCCGCGGGGCATGGTGTCACGGGCGTATTCAATCTCTAACTGCGTGCCTTCCAGAATCATCTGGATGGCTTCCTGTTGGAACTCAGGTGTCCACAACTGAGGATTTTCGAGCTTGATCTGATTGATCACATCGATACCAAAGTTCAGGTGCATTGACTCATCGCGCAGGATGTACTGGAACTGTTCTGCTACGCCCATCATCTTATTACGGCGGCCCATAGAGAGGATCTGGGTAAAGCCACAGTAGAAGAAAATACCCTCAGTGACGGCATAGAATCCAATCAGATTGCGCAGCAAAGTCTGATCCGTTTCTGGGGTGCCGGTGTTGAAGTTGGGGTCACTCAGCTCGTGCGTATGGCTGAGGCTCCAGGCCGCTTTTTTGGCGACAGAGGGTACTTCACGGTACATGTTGAAAACTTCGGCCTCATCCATTCCCAGTGACTCAATGCAGTACTGATAAGCGTGGGTGTGGATGGCTTCCTCAAATGCTTGGCGCAGTATGTACTGGCGACACTCGGGATTGGTGATCAGCCGGTAAATCGCCAGCACCAAATTGTTTGCCACCAGAGAATCTGCGGTAGAGAAATACCCCAGATTGCGCATAACGATACGACGTTCGTCATCGGTCAGGCCTTCGGGGTTCTTCCAGGTAGCCACGTCAGCGGTCATGTTGACCTCTTGCGGCATCCAGTGATTGGCGCAACCGTCGATGTATTTCTGCCAGGCCCAATCATACTTAAATGGCACCAGCTGATTGAGGTCGGCGCGGCAGTTGATCATGGCTTTTTCGTCTACCGAAACTCTGGCCGCGCCCATTTCAAGTTCCTCGAGACCTGCAGCAATATCAATCTGCTCGACCGCCTCGATGGCTTTGGCCATAGGGCCTGCGCTGCCGGCTACACTTTCGAGCTTTGGCGCAGGAGCTGCGGCAGAAGCAACAGCAACAGCAGGCTCTTCTGCAGGCTGCTCAGGTCTGGTCGGCATGCTCAATACTGCTGAGCTAGCAGGCGTCGTTTCTTCTTTATGGTACTCTTCCCAACTTAACATTCCTTTGACTTCCTGATTTTTGTCGTTTGCTGTGGTCATTTGTTTATTGTCTCTTGCCTACTGGCAAGCCTCACAGTCCGGCTCGTCTATCGAGCACGCCGCAGGGACAGGAGCAGGTCCGCCAGCTAATTCATTCGACACTGAATTGAGTGTGCCGGTATCGATGGTGGACTTCTCTGTGCCGGATGCCGCCAGCGAACGTAGATAATAAGTCGTTTTCAAGCCACTGAACCAAGCCATACGGTAAGTCACATCCAGCTTCTTACCATTGGCATTATTGATGTACAGATTCAGTGATTGAGCTTGGTCTATCCACTTTTGGCGGCGGCTGGCCGATTCCACTAACCAGCGCGGTTCTACTTCGAACGCGGTCGAGTAAATGGCCTTTAGGTCTGCCGGTATGCGGTCGATCGACTGCACGCTGCCGTCGTAGTATTTTAGGTCGTTGACCATGACCTTATCCCACAGTCCGCACCCCTTTAAGTCACGTACCAAATACGGGTTCACGACAGTGAATTCGCCCGACAGATTGGATTTGACGTACAGGTTCTGGTAGGTCGGTTCAATAGATTGAGAAACGCCGGTAATGTTAGCGATAGTTGCTGTAGGGGCGATTGCCATCACGTTGGAGTTGCGCATACCCTGACTCTTGACGGTCGCACGCAGTGAGTCCCAGTCGAGGGTATGGCTTTTGTCGACTTGGATATAGTTTTGGCCGCGCTCATCTATCAGCTTGTCCAGCGAATCAAGCGGGAATATGCCCTGACTCCAAAGCGAGCCCTCATAACTAGAGTAAGCACCACGCTCCGCTGCCAGCTCACTAGACGCTGCAATAGCGTAATAGCTGATGGCTTCCATAGAACGATCTGCGAATTCAACCGCATCATCGGAGCCATAGGCCAGGTGCTTCTTGTAAAGCGCGTCTTGGAAACCCATAAGCCCCAGACCTATAGGACGATGGCGCATGTTGGATGCTTCGGCCTGGGGTACCGAGTAGTAGTTGATGTTAATCACGTTATCCAGCATGCGAACCGCTGTGCGCACGGTTTGCTGCAGTTTTTCCAGATTGAGTCCATTCTCGTCAATATGCCGGGGTAGATTGACTGAGCCCAGGTTACACACTGCGATCTCGTCTTTATTGGTGTTGAGTGTGATCTCGGTACACAGGTTGGAAGAGTGCACAACACCAACGTGCTGCTGTGGTGAGCGTATGTTGCAGGGGTCTTTGAAGGTCATCCAGGGGTGGCCAGTCTCGAACAGCATACCCAGCATCTTGCGCCACAGGTTTTCCGCTTTGAGGGTCTTAAACAGCTTGATTTCGCCTTTAGCCGCCATCTCCTCGTATTGGCTGTAGCGCTCCTCAAAGGCTTTGCCGTAAAGGTCGTGCAGGTCCGGCGCATCATTGGGTGAGAACAGGGTCCAATTACCACCGTCGAAGACCCGCTTCATGAAAAGATCGGGTATCCAGTTGGCGGTATTCATGTCGTGCGTACGACGGCGATCGTCGCCCGTGTTTTTGCGCAGCTCGACAAACTCCTCGATGTCCAGGTGCCATGTCTCCAGATAAGCGCACACGGCCCCCTTGCGCTTGCCACCTTGGTTTACCGCGACCGCCGTATCATTGACGACTTTGAGAAAGGGCACCACACCTTGAGATTTGCCATTGGTGCCCTTGATGTAGGCACCCAATGCGCGCACTGGGGTCCAGTCATTGCCCAGTCCACCGGCAAATTTGGATAGCATGGCGTTGTCCTGTATCGCACCGTATATGCCATACAGGTTGTCCGGTATCGTTGTGAGGTAGCAGGAGGACAGCTGTGGGCGCAATGTGCCCGCATTAAACAGCGTTGGTGTGGAGCTCATGTAATCGAATGATGACAGCAGTTGGTAGAATTCGATGGCTCTGGCGTTACGATCATCCTCTTCAACGGCGAGCCCCATGGCTACGCGCATGAAAAAGACTTGTGGCAACTCGATGCGGGTGTTGTCGCTATGAATAAAGTAGCGGTCATACAGGGTTTGTAATCCGAGATAGGTGAACTGTAGATCACGCTCGGGCAACAGTGCTTTGCCGAGTCTGGCGAGGTCGTATTCCTGCAGGTTGGGCGCCAGCAACTCCAGTGTGATCCCTTTTTTTATGTACGCCGCCAGTGCTACAGAGTACAGAGCACCCATATCTTCCTGGGTGGCGCTGTTAGCCACGCCTAGAAAGCTCAAAGCTTCAGATCGCAAATTGTCACAGAGCAGGCGGGCTGCGACGAAAGAATAGTTGGGCTCCTGTTCGATCATGGTGCGGGCGGTGATGACCAGAGACGTACTCAATTCAGCTTGGCTGACGCCGTCGTAGAGATTCCTCAAGGCCTCATCTAGAATGTCAGTTTCACTGACATCCGACAGTTCGAAACAGGCCTCGTTGACGATAGTGTGCAGGCGGTCGATATCTAATGGTGCGCGGTGGCCGTCGGCCTGCACTACTGTGATATTGCCAGCTGCGGCTTGGGTGGCGGGGGACAGTGCGATTTTGGCGGCACGTTTTTGCGCCTGTTGTTCCCGGTAGATGACGTAATCTCGGGCAATTTTATGTTCCCCCGAGCGCATCAGGGATAGTTCTACCTGATCCTGTACGTCTTCGATATGAATGGTTCCGCCGGAGGGCATGCGGCGTTGGAATGTCGCCATCACCAATTCGGTCAGCTGGGCGACCGTTTCATGGATGCGGCTGGATGCGGCTGCTGTGCCACCTTCTACTGCGAGAAACGCCTTGGTGATAGCGACGGATATTTTGCTGGCCTCGAAGGGCACCACGGTACCGTTACGCTTAATGACCCGCAATTTACCCGGCGCAGTGGCGGCAATGGCGCCACTAACGATGGAAGATTCCTTTGGTGGTGTGATGACTTCGGCGGAAGTATCGCCCTGGTTGATCTCTGTTTGCATGTTCTCTCCGAAATTCTTGGCATTAGTGCCTGCGTCTAATTTTTTTATAAGTGGCTACGTGGCAAAATCTCTATAACTGCATAGCCTGCCCTATAGCGGGACAAACTCCCTATGACAACAGCAGTAGAGGAGCCCTATTTTAGAGGCTAATCCGCTGCATTCTTTATTGGCTTTTTGGCTGCCATACCCACATGTTGGGGTAAATGTTTTGCTCAGGTACAAGATAATGCGCCTCTAGGTGCAATGCAAGTGAATTAGGCTGGGTTTAATTTGTGGATAAGATGTTGATAGTTCTGCGCGTATGTAACTACTAACAGTAGAGGCCTTGAGTTGTCTGTGGAGAGCTCCCTGTAGGAGGTTCATAATGGATGCTAGGTGCTTATCGAATTAATTGTTATAAAAACACATATTTGATATTCCCCCTGGATATTTGAGGGAGAAGGTTGTTGTCGATCCGGATAATATAGCGCCATGGACAGGCTCAGACTTGCGCAAATTTTAGGCGCGATTAGACAACAACAGCATTTCCATCAGGGCTTTTTGCGCATGCAGACGATTCTCCGCCTCATCCCAGATCACGGTGTCGGGGGCATCCATCAATTGTGCGCTGATTTCTTCTCCGCGGTGGGCGGGCAGGCAGTGCATGTAGAGGGCATCACTGGCCGCCAGACTCATCAGTTCGCTGTTGACCTGATAGCGTGCGAATAACTGGGCGCGCTCGCGTTGCTCATTTTCCTGGCCCATGGAGGCCCAGACGTCAGTCACCACCAGATCGGCGCCGCGCGCGGCGGTCGCTGGATCGTGCTCAATGATGACCCGGTCACTATTGGCTTTGAGTAACGCACTGTCAGGCTCGAACCCCGGGGGGCAAGCGATGCGCAGCTCAAAATCGAATTGCCGTGCGGCATTGATGTAAGACTGGCACATGTTATTGCCATCTCCCACCCAGCACGCACTCTTGCCGGCGATGCTGCCGCGGTGCTCAGTCCAAGTCTGCATGTCCGCCAGCAGTTGGCAAGGGTGGTAGTCGTCAGTCAGAGCGTTGATGACGGGCACAGAAGAGTGCGCCGCAAAGCGTTCTACAATGTCGTGTCCGAAGGTGCGGAGCATGACGATGTCGACCATTGACGAGATCACCTTGGCGCTGTCTTCAATCGGTTCTCCGCGCCCCAATTGGGTGTCCTGAGCCGATAGGAACATGGCATGCCCCCCCAGCTGAGCCATGCCCGCTTCAAGCGATACCCGGGTGCGGGTTGACGATTTGGCAAAAAGCATCGCCAATACGCTGCCCGGGAACGCACGCTGGTCTTTGCCTGCGCGGTATGCCTGCTTCATTTCAATGCTTCGCAGGATGAGTTGCTGCAACTCCTGCGGGCTGAAATCTAAAAGTGTTAAAAAGTGCCGAATATCTGACATGGTCAGTCCTGTCTTTTACCTAGGTGTTATCGTGAGTTCAGTCGAAGTTGAGAATCAGATCGGCGACGCCATTGGCCAGTTCGCGCGCTTCTTGTTCATTGATCACCAATGGCGGTAATAATCGGACTGTTTTGCCGTCGGTGACGTTGATCAGCAAGCCTGCGTCTAGGCCATGCTTTACCAGTTCGCCACAATTTTTGTGCAGCTCGACGCCCAGCATTAGTCCTTGGCCGCGAATTTCTTTGAATTGCTTGGCGCTGCCTAGCCTGTCGAGCAGGGTCTCGGTGATCAGCTGTCCCATGGCGATTGCATTGGCACACAATTGATCTTGCATAATGGCGTTAACGACAGCCAGTCCGACCGAGCATACCAGCGGGTTGCCGCCAAAGGTCGAGCCGTGCTGGCCAGCGCCCAATACCTGCGCCGCAGCCCCGCGGGCCAGACAAGCTCCAATAGGCACTCCGTTACCCAGTCCCTTGGCAGTGGTAACCACATCGGGCACCAGATCTAGACCTTGATAGGCAAAATAGGTACCCGTGCGGCCGTTGCCGGTCTGTACTTCATCAAGCATGAGCAGCCAGCCCTGTTCGTCACAGATTAGACGAGCAGCCTGAAGATACTCTGGATCAAGCAGCTTAACACCGCCTTCGCCCTGAATGGGTTCTGCCAAGAATGCCACGACATTGGGATTGTTTGCAGCAATTTGGTGCAGGGCCTCTATATCGTTGCATGGCGCACGCACGAAACCCGTCACTAGTGGTTCAAATCCCGCCTGAACCTTGCGATTGCCAGTGGCGCTGAGCGTTGCTAGTGTCCGGCCATGAAAGGCGCCTTCAAGCACCACGATAGCGGGTTTTTTAATCCCACGATTGTGACCGTAAAGACGCGCGAGTTTTATCGCCGCTTCATTGGCCTCGGCTCCGGAATTGCCGAAGAAGCAATTGTCCATGCCTGCCAACTGTGTCAGGACCGCGCCCAGTTGCTCCTGTGCTTCAATGCGATACAGGTTAGAGGTGTGCACCAGCTTGTCGGCCTGCTCCCGGATGGCGGCGGTAACCGCCGGGTGCGCATGGCCCAGTCCGTTGACAGCAATACCCGAAATCCCGTCGAGATAGCGTCGCCCCTCGGTATCATAGACGTAAACGCCTTCTCCGTGACTGAATGTCACGGGCAAGCGAGCGTAAGTCTGCATCAGCGCCGACATGGCTCTGGCTCCCCCAAAAACGCAAAAAGGCAGCGGGAGCTGCCTCAAAAAGAGTGACTATAGACATATGATGAAGAATTGGCAATCGACTTGAACAGACAGGGCCCATTTGTGTTAATAATAGGGTAAAATCACCCACTAAACACAAACCCCTTCACGGCTATAACTAGGCAGGACAGTTGATGGATACTATCGAGACAATCAAAGAACAGCTGCAGAACAACCAAATTTTGCTCTACATGAAAGGTTCCCCAAATCAGCCCCAGTGCGGATTTTCGGCCCGCACCGTGGAGGCGTTGATGGCCTGCGGAGAACGCTTCGCCTATGTGGACATCTTGACCAACCCTGATATTCGAGCCACGCTCCCGGGCTACGGTAACTGGCCTACCTTTCCGCAATTGTGGGTTAATGGCGAGCTAGTTGGGGGCTGTGATATCGTCACTGAGATGCACGAAAGCGGAGAGTTACAAACATTGATCACAGAACAGGGCGCCACGCAGTTGCCTGAATAGGATTGTCTTGCGATAGCCTTTCGCTATCGAAACGATAC
>OOFS01000007.1_pt1:0-7500 | contig 17966 bp, 11 predicted proteins | sample 1670411 | NCBI WGS metagenome assembly OOFS01 (sample SAMEA98152918, study PRJEB22522) | marine metagenome | biome: marine biome; feature: marine water body; material: sea ice | place: Arctic Ocean | collected 27-Sep-2015 | depth 0.05 m | reverse complement strand
TCTCTCTTTCTCTCTAGCTAGAGTACACCACAAGAGAGAGAGTAGAGAGAGCTATCTATTTATTAGCTAGAGAGAAAGTTAGTTATTGTTAGGGTAGTAGGCACTAACTAACTCTCTATCTCTCTCTAGTTAGTCATTAGAGAGAGAGAGGCTAACTAACTACCAAATTGCATACACTATTAGAGGCCACATAAATTATGTACTCCAACAGGCACCTGGCTCCCCGAGGGTTATATTATCCTACCTCTCAACTCATGTTCCAACAATTGCTCAGACATGGCTGGGCTTCTTCATCAGCTTCCCCACGACATATGTGCGTGCTTTGCATCATCAAAGTAGACGCCGCTTCTATCGATCATTGTTAGTCGTGGACCTTCCCAATGACGCTGCCTGCTCCAACAATCGTTCACTCCCTTCCACAGTCAACCTAAGTGGTATCTACCGGCATATGACTTACCCCCCGGGTATTTCCCCTCTCATAGTACCCGCTCATATGCCACCTCCTTGCTCACTAGCCAAAAGACTGGCTGGCAGTGGATGCTCTCTACACTGACTGCTGGTGGGCAACACAAGATATCCGCCTGCAAGACAACGGAGCCAGCGTGGCTCAGGTTATTTGTGACGGGACTGCAAAGGTGGTGGGTGATGGCTCTTATCTACCCAGCACACAGTGAGCAGTGCCACCGGCTATGTCCTGGTTGGATCCTCTTGCAAGTTACAAATTGAAGGTAGCCTTGTGGTCCTTAGATGTAGTTTTGACATGAGTGCATATTGCAGTGAAGTTGGTGGCCTCTACAGAATCTCCTGTCTCCTTGAGGATGTATGCACCCAATACCAGATAAAGGTCGTCCATTCAAGACCATTTTGCCATTCTTGATTGCCACCAATCTTCCCCCCTCTTCTTCCATGGAGTTGCTCACTACATCCTGTCAAAAGAACCATTTCCCTCTAAAATCCAATGGTTACAAAACCTCATTGCAGCCCATGAGCACAAATGGCCCCTTTGTGGCTGCACTGGATCTGATGCACTCATATCTGTAGAACACTCCCTTGTCTCCCAGTGGCTTGGTGTTGGTACGCACCACTCTGTTAGGAGCCCTACGCTTTCCTGAGTCTTCTGCAGAACATTCCCTTCTCCCCCAAGTGACATCAACCCATAGTTGGTTTTACTTTATATTCTTCTGTGACTTTCTTGGACGCAGCATGATATTGATCATTTCCCATCATCTTCTCTCCCCGTTTACCTACATGTTTATCTACATATGTTACACATTCCTTTGCAAACCAGGCAGCCTCACATTCCCTGGAGCGGCTTGAGAGGGAATTCAATAAGTCTGTGAAGGGGAATATCTTAGTTACCTTATGTTTTAAGCTATTAATGAATCCAGTTACAGTTCTTACCTATAGTATAACTGCACATCAGTCATGATATCTTGGTGCCTTCTCTCTTGTTTCCAGTGGTGTAGTACTTTAGCAGCCTCTACTTGCCTGCTCTAATAATTCCTAATTTAGCTAGTTAGTTTGTACCTGCTGCTCAGTCAACAGGTGGATTGTGTGAGTTGTCCTCCTCTCCTGGGTGTGCCTGGTGGGGCGGCCTGGTGGAATCAACATACCCTTGAGGATAGTAACCCTAGGAGAGGATTGTTGCTGTTTCATGACAACCAAGAACCACTACATAGTACTTATGACAATGCTAGTACTAGGCAGTACTATATACTCATATAGTAGTACTATACTGACAATGTATATTATACTGACAACTCACTGTATTTAGTTTCTCCTTCTTCTTTGCTACCAAAATAATACTATAATAGTACTTCTTGCCTTTCACACTGGTACTCAATCAGCCAATCACCAGTTTTTATTGGAGTGGTAATAGAGTTAACATGCTGGGTCCACTTTCTAGCAGTATAGAGGAGAAGCTAGAGCTAAAGCATAGGCTGCTATCAGGATGAGGTTATCTCTAGCTCTAGGTAGTAGTACTACTGAACTGTATCCGTGTACTAATCTAATAATACTAACTTCTTGTCTGGTATAGACATCAGAATGAGGTTTCTTTTTAGTAACCACTCCATATCAAAGAAATGATCTGGTGTGATATGATGTATGATATTTTGTGCCATTCCTGGCTTCCGGTGATGGACACCCTTCTCTGTTCTTTCACATTTCTTGTTAGTTAATAGCAGTCATACATAATTAATACTAGATATGATGATTACTTGTAAATAATGATAAGGTTATTGTGTGAAAGAGGGGGAAGGGACAGGAGCTCTGACAGGTTCCTGGTCAGCTTCTTCTTCTACTACTTGTTGGTTAGTACCCACCAAGAGACAAAATAACCAATGCTGTAGCAATTGTTTAATTAGTTGTTACTTACCATCTGGTGTGATACTTCTTATATGGTTTTTAATTGTATGGCTTGCTTTATAATCATACTGGATCATCTACAGTGCAGTATTATTACTATAATTACTACTATTATACTATCATAGCAACCATTCTGGGTCCACAATACATAGCCAAAAACTGTATGGTACTGGAGGAGTTCTTATCCCATCTTTGCAGCTATCAATACAGATCATGGCCCATGTTCTAGCATCCAAACACCAACCACCCAAAATTACTTAGTAGGAAAACTCATACAAGAACAGGACTGATTTTGGGGGCTGAAATCTTGATTTTCTCATTTCTATTTCCTGACCCTAAAGGCTCTCCTCATGTAAACAAATTTCAAGCTTCTATCAATAATAATAGTTTAAGTCTGAAATTGTTTACATGAAAGCCTTCAGGGTCGGGAAGTACAAAATCTTGGTTCCCCACTTTTGCCCCAAAAATCAATCCCATGAGGGTTATGATCCATATGGATTCTCATATACTATGCTCAAGAACCAGTGATGTGTGCTGGTGCACTGGGATATATACATGTAACTCTATTGTACCTAAGTCAGTCCCACCATAGTTTTTATTCAGCTGCTCTCATGTCTAGGATAACTTGTTCCAGCTCATTATTTAGTAGTCTTCATGGTGTACTGTTTCTTTTTTTCTGCAATCATGATTGCTTCTTCTTGATATATTCCTTATATGCACCATCTGAGTCACCATGATGAGAATAAGACTGTCCAACTGACCTGCTTAGATAAATATATTGACTATTTCTTTTAATTCTGTTCATACTTCTTATCAGTCTGCTTAGTTAGTGTGGTGGTGGTCGTAGTAAAAAAGAAAGCCACATTATGAAAGAAGGGAATTGACACAATCATTTTACTTCTATTATTCTTCATGTCCCATTACCACCACACCTTGGGGGGCAATACCTCTTGGTATAGTAGTCATGCACCCCCCTCTATTCCCTTGGAAAGTATCAGGCAGACTGGTTGATGGTGCCCAGGAGCCCGCCCAACCCATGTATTTAGCTTTCTACTAGATATAGTATGAGAACTGAAACTAACCTAGAAGAACAGACTACAGTAGTTAGTAGAGTGGTTCTCTCTAAACAATAGAAGAGAATAGCCAGAATAAAAGGCAATGCATGGTGATGGGCTAGTACTAGAGTTTACATTACTATACCACTACTAGGAGGATGAAGCCTGATTCAATAAGGTTGCCATATATTCTCCCTTGAGAGTGGACAGGTGTAGGAACTTTAAGTACTAGTGGTGTGGGGATACGAGTAAGACTAACAGCAGTAGTAATTTAGCACAAGATAGTTTCATGTCATAATCCTACTTATGGTCCAAAGAAAATGAAGAGAAGAAGAGGGGGGTGATTCTTACTACACACATCTTCTTGAAGTTAGTTCTTATAGTACCAAGAAGAGAGAGCTAAGATATGAAGTGGTATGATCTGAATACATGTAGCGTCTTGGCTATATTTTTCTACTACCAGGGAGAAATCACATCTTATTACTAGGACAGTCATGCTACTGTAGTAGATTCTTTCAAATATAAGTGATTTATATCTTAATTGCTCATTGATTACAACATTTGTTATTGTGTTATAAGAACATTTTGTGTACAAGAATTGTATGTTCTCTGTGGACATCAGGATGGTCTAATATATACAAATGCTCCTGCTGTATGTGTATTTATGTCTTTGCTTATCATGGATGCTTTACTTCTCTGTTGCCTGTTTCCTCTTGTAATTACCAGTTTGGTCAGGGCTTTGTTTGTGTGAAACAGATTGCATGTTATATTATGTACATTGTCCTTCTTTGGTCACCAATTGGGCCAAAATCACATTCCAGTTCTAGTCTAGCACCAGCATGTATACTATATAGAGGAGATGTGGCAGTAGCACTGATAATGACAGCCATCTATAGCTAGTAGAATACTTAGTAGAGTGCACAAGGATTGATCAGTCATCATTTATTGTTGGATCACTGTCAGAAGCCCACCATTACGTGCTTTATCATAAATGGATTATACTGGACTGTCTACCAACTATATAATAAGCAAATCTTGTCTTAACTATGTATTGTCTCAAGTTATGCAAATTTTACATTAAGTCATTGTACAGGAGTGTTGGTGAAATTTCATGCTGGCAGAGCTACTTGGCATTCTAAGTAAAAGTATTGTCAATATATCTTTGAACATTTAGCACAAATATCAGATATTCTTTGTTGTGTTTGTCACCTATGATGGTAACTGCTGGGTGCAGTTCTACTCTTTCATATATATGAACCCATAATTCCCAAAATTATCATGTCTTTAGTAGTACTAAATGAAATTTGTCACTCCCTATTGATTAGATTTTCACTTCTTCAACCACATTCAAGCTGGCTCCTGGACTGGACTGGTAGTAGAGTGAGCTATTTTTATAAAGACTAGACAGTAGACACAGTTGTAACAATAAGCTCCAAAGATAGCACATTCTAAAGGGAAACAGAAGTAAAACAAAACAAACTTCAATCACAAAACATACATTCTTGTACAATCAAACAGAGGAGAGTGAGCTGCAACTATCAACAATGAAACTATACTAACAGAAGTTGACAGTAGTGAGTCAAATCAGTCCCAGAGTTGGAGTGGGGATTGATTGTGCTAGCCCATAAAATAATGGTATCCACTTTGTTTGTTTAACAGAAAGCGATACCAACATTGTTTAGTTCATGAGGAAAGGTTGTCTATTGTACTGTGTAATATTATTCAGAAAAACAGTAGAACAGGAAAATGGGATTGGTTGTTATGAAGAAGAATGCTATATGTTAGGAACACTGCTCCTGGTGAATGAAGTCATGTTGAATTGCTTGTTTACCTAAATGATACCAAATATCTGAAAGGGAAAGCCTAACTTTAGTTGGAAGAAAATATTACATGTGGAAGAGAGGCAATAGAGAAGCTGACATATTTTGTTGGATGTGCTGCAGAATGCTTTTACTACGAATGCTGACATGTAGCTCTGGTAATATTCCAGTACAACATTGATCTGGCAAGATGTTTTAATAGTAGTATCATATATTCTTTATTGATAAGACACAGGCACAAATACTAGCAGAGTTTGGTGAAGGATGTCCAGCCTCTGTTGGTGGTGGTGGTGGTACCAAGAAAGTATCAAACCAAAATGTGATGATGAGAGGCTCTATCATTTTGGTTTAAGCAGAACAGTAGTTGGAATTCTGGCCATCTTACCAAAAGAGGAAGCATCTGTATACAAATTATCTTGAAATATACTGTTGGTTCAATTAAATTGCTGTAGAAATGGCCCCATCAGAGGGGACCAATTACACCAATAATACCACTTCTTGTCGTTGAATAACATAATCCAAAAAGGCCCATCTTGCTGCTGTGAATATTAAATCATCAAATATATTGTTGAGAATACAAACAACTCATGCTAAGTAGTGGAAAGGAATACTATCCATCTTTGCCCCCAAAAGTGTTGACAATTGGAGCATAAGAGCTGTTTTACCAAATTAGTTGATCATAGTAATATTAATATGGCATACTCCCACCCCTCCTACTATTTATTTGATCATTGATGCCAAAACTCTAGAGCTAGTAGCATACTACCAGAAAGGATATATCTCTTCTCCAAAAGAGATGCTCACAAAATGATAAAATCTAGTGCTGTACATGATTAAACACAAGCAAAATCTGTAAAACACTATTTTATAGCTACACTATCTCCTCCAGCACCACCATCCTCAGTTCCCATAATTTTGCTGAGCCACAAACACCCGCGAAATTGCTTGTGACAAGCAAAATTTCCAATTTCCTAAGTCCACACATCCGGGTCTTCACCCCCTCATACCATACAACAACCAACCTACGGTACTTTACTTTTCAACCTTTTCATTATTATGTTATGCATCATCTCGTCTCTCACCCATTATTATCATGTGCCGAGACCTGCTGCCTGTGCAGTTAGCCTCTACCGGTGTTTTTACAAGAGAACATAAATAAATACTATGTATAGTCTAGCTAGCCTAGCTAGTCAACTGATACACCATACCAGACAGACAACTAGTCTACCTGACTTGTGTCATTTGCATACCGGTAGGCATGAACCCGATTTTTATCGGCATATGCTATCGGGACCGGTGGGTTCCAACCAATGCGGGTGCGGGTGCGGGTTTTTACCGGACCGAAGATTTCCGGATATACTACATCCGGGTTACCTAACGACTCACCAACCGGTATGCAAGCATCCACCAGCATCCCTGCTTCCATACTTGGAGATGGACTTCTTTTATATACGACATACTCGGTGCGCGGGAAACCATATCCGGGATACTTCACCACTTACCAACCCATGCGGGAAAATACACCTCCTTGGTACCTGGTACCTGGTACCTGGTACCTGGCACATATCATAGCCTAACTTTTACCACCGGAACCAGAATACTGCTATTATTCTACACCCTAACTCTGCCACTAAACTAGTCTACCTGACACTATGCAAGTAGCTATTCATTCTCCACCCTCTCTGTATTCCACCAGCCACCGCGCACCCTGCATCAGGAAATTCAAGAAATAATGGTTCTCCGAACCATCTCTAGAACCGGTGCGGGAAATCGGTGATGCTCGGGAACCATATCCGGGTTACTTTACAACAACAAAATATGTGCGAAATAACGGAATAATCTCGCACATGCATATCCCGCACATGCATGCCGTACCAGCACCCCCGCATCAGGAAAAAATGGTTCCTCGGAAAGCATATCCGGGCTATGCTCGGGTATTACATCCGGGTTACTTTACGAACAAATACCCTCTCTGGGCAAAATCAAACATCCCGCAAACCCGCACACATCATAGGCTACCCTACTGGTACCGTACCCGCACACCCGCACACCGGGACAGCTGCTACACGGATAAGCAGCAGGGGGTGATCGCTCTCCGATCGCAGCTCCCGCGGCACAACGAGTCAGTCCGCCACCGCCAGCGGCATGGTAGTGCAGTCCTGGTAGTGCAGTACTGGTGGCACTAGCAGTGCTGCAGCCACGACAGCACCCGCATGCGCAGATGCACAGGCTCTGGCTAGGTGGATGTGTGTGGGAGG
>OOFS01000006.1_pt1 | contig 33994 bp, 75 predicted proteins | sample 1670411 | NCBI WGS metagenome assembly OOFS01 (sample SAMEA98152918, study PRJEB22522) | marine metagenome | biome: marine biome; feature: marine water body; material: sea ice | place: Arctic Ocean | collected 27-Sep-2015 | depth 0.05 m | reverse complement strand
CAAAATGAATTCTATCATCGTCATTGCATGATGAATAGCTAATCCAAGACAGTATATTTCTGCCCTCCTACTCTCCCATATCGTAAATATCAATAAGAATAACAATAAGAATAAGAGAATAAACAATAGAGAGTGTGTAACTTGTATAAGAAGAACAACCTACAATGTAGAGCATATAACCTCCATAGTCGGTATCGAATCTCCTCCTGATATTCTTTGATAATACATCTCCTACAGCATATACAGTAATACTGCTATAGAGAACAATACAGAATAAACAACAATACATGTAGAATATACCCGAGCAATACAGTCTGCAATATAGGGTATCGTCTGTGGCAGAGAGTGTCTGTCGTATATGGTCTGTGTCGCACGTATATCGTCTGTGGTCGTCTGTCATCACCCCTCGCCCCATCTGAAAGTCAAACAAAATCTCCGACTCGCACACCACTCGATGTGGGAGCGCATGTCTCTCTCGACTCTCTCCTGTCGTAACCTATTGATATTGCACAGGAAATTACCACTTGTCTTTGTCCCTCAAATATGAGATAATATAGTCTGAGTTGAGGAGAACAGGTTAGACTAAACTGAACATTCTCCATTAGGCGAGAATGACTGGAACCACCTCTACTCTGGAGAATTATATGCTAGTATCTACGAAGAAAGACATCCTCGAGATGAACATTATCGATCAGGAAATGGCGTATGTCATCGGTGTTCGACGTGGTGGCCACATCCAAGCGATCGCTGGGACTGAGTGCTATCGTCTGGGTGATGCAGACGTCCTCCTGTCCAAACTCGCTGATGACCTGAAGTCTGGCAAGTGGGTTCTCGGTACGAAGAATGCTCGACCTATCCTGAAGCGAGCAGTATAATGATTGCCTTCCTGAAGGGTATCTCGAACGTCGAGAGAGCAATCGTCCTGTTGTGTGTAACAGGTATCGTGGGGACTCTGTTGTTCTGGAGCGTCCTTGGAGTCGTCTTGGTGAACGCCATATGAAGTCTCTATATGATGTTGGTGATGCTGTCTGGGTCAAAGAGGCACACTGTAACGCTTTCGTTGTGCAGGTCGAGTTACCTCGCAACAAGACTATGAGGCAGGAACCACAGTATGTCCTCGCCCAGAGCAGAGAGCAGAGAGCATTCCGAAAGATGGGGAAGTGCTCATGGTACGAGGACTCGGAACTGTCTGTAAGTCCTTGATCTATAAGGAGTTTTTAGAACTTGTTCTTGTCCTGTCGTTGTGCTATAATGGTTGTAAGTTGAGAAGAGAGAGAGAGATATGAGAATTGACCAATTACATTCCCTGATACAGAAGTTTGCACAGGACGAAGAGAACTTGCGAACTGATGTCGATCAGTCTGTCATCTGGGACTTCGTGGCAGCAGATGTCCACATGTCCGAGGAGTACAAGAGAAGCGACTTCACTGCTGATGATGTTGAGGAAGCACTCCACCAAGTGTCTGAACGGTGGGGAGTATGAACGTCTTGATTCAGGATGAAGCGAACAAGGTCTTCGAGTCCCTGAAGGAGTCTGGCATCACGAACATGTTCGGTGCTGCACCCTATGCAGCGGAGATGCTCGGTGTCTCTCTGGAGGAGGCGAAGGTGCTCCACAAGGGTTGGATGGAGGGATACACTCTCTGGGCAGACATCCCTGGATGTATCGAGGAAGACTAGGACATAGAGACAGTCGTGCGTATGCATGCAACTCCACCGTGGGTGTCTCTAACTTATTGATTCTATTCACTTTTTTAGACTTTGTCCTTGTCTCCTGATAATGCTATAATGGTTGCAAGTTGAGAGAAAAGAGAAGGAAATAAAGATGAGCATCGAGAAGATTATCGCTGAAGCAAACCCAAAGTATTTCGAGTGGTTGTATAGAGCAGCACTGGTGTTCGGTGTCTGTGCAATTGTCGCTGGTATAATAGTGGAGTGTGTGTAATGTTGAAAGGTCAATTCGAAGTCGTCATGATGAAAGCGCGCGCTGATCGTGCGAAGCGTAACAGGGTTGCTGCCCTTCGTGCTCGTATAGAGCAGACAGAGTTGTATGTGTCGAACATGAGAGACCAACTCCACAAAGACCGTCTGGAACTCGCACTTGAGATGAACCCAGAACTCAGCAGCGATAACGAACTTTGTGGTGCTCGTGGAGAGGAAGCATAATGCGAGGAACAATCTGCGTCGAACGAAGTGTGGCAGGTGAGATCGAGTGGTTGCCTCTGGCAGACCAATGGACATATATCGAGTGGCAAGGGTGCTTCTCATTATTAGGAGAGAGAACATGAGTTTTGATATGGAACCATACAGTGTAGCGAAAGAACTGGAGGATGGGTATGACGGAACTCGTCTGCGAGTCCGATTCAAAGGCGATCTCATCGGGTTTGCGTCCACATATGCTGAAGCATATGACATAATGGAAGAACATGCCAACTCACCCTGTGTATCAACAGAGGTCAGCGCAGACATGGCAGACATGGAACAGCAGATCATAGATCTCGCACAGGAAGTCGATTACATGGAGGCAGAACGAGACTACTGGAAGGAACTGTCTGGTGACGCGACCAAAGCAGTTGACGCAGAGAGGAAGCGATCATGGGAAGAGAACAAGCAGTTCCAGTGGGAACTTGCAGAACAGAACGCAGAACTGAGGAAGCAACTCGGAGAGAAGCACGATGACAATTGTCGTCTCCAGAGAAGTCTCGCAGAAGAGCACAACAAACTGAAAGTCGCATTGCAACTGGGCAAGACTGATATCACCGCACCCGAAGCAAGCGACCCCACTCTGAGGATGTCCATTACAGGAATGCAGGAGCACCTGCATGCACAACTCGAACGTCTGACCTCTATGGTAGAGACACTGTGGGAAGAGAGGTATGACTCGTGACAGACAATCGATCAATCATGTATGAGGTCGCCCAGTTGAAGAAGGAACTCCAGGAGATACGACACACACTGGTGGACAAGTCTCCACCCCAAGGGTACACTCTCCAATCAGAGAGTGGCAACTCCAGAGAGGTCAACACTCTTCTATATCGACAGGCAGAGATCATCAATCGACTCGTCGAACTGAGCATATACAAATGATTAGACTAGACACAGTGGTGGCATCCTGCTTCACAGCAGCATTCGCATACACCACATATTACATCATCACCAACCACACATCTATCTCTCTGCATGCTGCCCTTGTCGCAGCAGCAGTGGTGAGTCTGTACTGTGGATGTGCTGCATGGCATGTGGTCTCCGCAGAGAGGTACATTAAGAAGATGCAAGATGTTGACCACGTGGTCTTCGAAGAGTATTACAACAAGTATCCAGAGAGAAGAGGAGAGGACAGAGGACTATGAGGGGGGGTGTTAGTTCGTGCGGGACTCCTAATGGATCGGGGGTAAAGGTTAGGATCCCTCGGGGTCGCGACTCCGCACCGTCCGATCGACGGTGTCGAGACCGTCCGATAGACGGTTGCCGATCATGCGCCACTACTCTACCTCCATGAGTTTCGAAACGTAATTATGAAAAAAATTTCCGCTGGTAAAAATGCACCAAGAATAGTCCTAACTATAGTCGTATTGTTATGTTAAGGAGCGAAGCATGGGGTATGTCAAAATGGCCAAGATGAGCGCAGGACAGGGGCAGAAAGAAAAGGATTACGAGGAGAAGACCACTCCGCCCAAAAAAGGTTATCGAGACATCGAAGTCCTTTATGTGAGTGGTAATAAATGTTCATACAGAATGTATAGTGAGATGTATGAGCGAACCCTGGAGCATCTAGTTGGTATAGAACCAAATGTAGGAAGGTTTGCTTATGTCGTCGCCTACATTCTAGAACAAAATCAAGAAAGACAGAAACTGATACCCGCAATGGGCAAGTCTTATATAAACTTACGACAAGTTTGCACCATAGACATCATAGGATGTGATAATGAAAGAACCGAGTGACTCCGAGCAACCCAATACAGTAGTCTCCATAATAGATTTCCGCAACAAGAGAACCATAAAACTACCTGTTGATTCACAAGACGCGTCCCCAAGTTGGGATTCCCTCCTAGATGGGACACATAGTCTGTTGGGCGATGACAATGTTGGTTCATTAAACCCCGAGTGGTTGAAGAACATCACCGACTTATTGAATACAGCGATGACAGAGGGAGATAAAGAAAATGACTTTCTTCAAAAGTCCCATGGCGAAGAAAACTACGATGATCTTGATGTCGCTATACCAAGAGTAGAGTTTGTTCGAATGCAGACCATCCTCGCAGTCTTAGATGATGCATTACAGTCACTGTATCACTGCCACGCAGTGGTGACAAGCGACAAGATGTGGCAAGCATCTGAGACCATCCGAAATCAGATGGCACAGATGACACTGTATGCAGATAAATACACCAAGAAATAGAGAGAACTTTATGACACCACGTGAAGCATTATACCATCTGTCCATGGCACTTGGACCAACCCCCATGACCCTGAGGGATGACAACCTATCATATCAAGAGTCGATGACTCGGGATGCCATGAACACTCTTCAGACATGGGTGGACGCAGAGGTACTCCCGAGTGGCGATCTCTTCGAGATAAAAGAACCTGCTGCTCTAGTGCCGGAGGGTAGTGTGAAGATATGGGACTGGGGCACAGGAGATATCACCGATGACACAGGCACTGTCTACGCCATCGACTCTCTCGAGAATATCGCAGTCCCAGCGAGTGATCGTCCATTCAACAGCATCGAACCAAGTGGGATAGATGGTTTTTCTAACGCAACTGCGGAGGCGGCAGTGAGTCATGCAGACACAACAGACGGACGAATGGATGCCAAGACCACACTGCTGGGCGATGCGTCCTACACAGAAGAACTAATAGAAGACATCACTGAATGGCACTATGACAGAAACCTCATCGATGGATCAACAGACAAAGACCAGTTCTGCAAACTCATTCAGGAGTGCGGGGAACTGAGCGACAATCTATGCAAGGGGAAGGACATCCGTGACGACATAGGTGACATCATGGTGGTGCTGATTAACATCGCGGAGAGAAATGCGCTGACCATCTCTGAATGCCTGAACGTGGCATATGAAGATATCAAAGACCGCAAGGGGACGATGGTAGATGGCGTCTTTGTCAAAGAATGATTCCGTTTAAAGTCATAGAAGAATTCTTAGATGAAGATGAAATAGAAGACGTTCTGTCCTCTCTGTATAAACTGAGAGAGCACTGGGAGTTAGATGTAAAGGGTGGATATGCTGCGACACTGCCCAGTGCTCATTACAGCAACAGAATCAATGAGGTGATGCCACGGGATCCCATAGTACAGACCTTCATGCTAGAGGAGTTCTCTTGGTTGTGGATGAAAGTCTTTGAGGCACTTGGTGAACACTATGGAAGACCAGTCAGTTTTCATCCAGAATTAACTTATGCTGGATTCAATCTAATAATGGGTCCAATAGACAACCTGACTCCATTCTATGGTCCAATGCCTCTCAGTTACCACCATGACCCTATCGCGAGGACACGTGCATATCTGGAGGGAACAGACATCTGGCACCTTGATGAATTTGGACACATCGGCGCAGTCAATGGAGCAGTAATGGAATCGCTGGTTGTTCCGATAAAATTACCATCTGCACCCACTGGTCTCAAATGGAAAGATGATGCAGGAGAGATACAGGAGATGTGGTATAAGGTAGGTGAGATGGGAATGTGGTCTGGTCACACCGAGCATGCCGTGGGACAGGTCATATGTGAAGAGGGCGAATCACGTATCACCCTACAATTATTTGTCGCCATCTTAGACGAAAATGTTTTTGTCTTCCATTGTTAAGGGAGAAAGATATGTACAGCAAGGAATACACCAAGGCACTGAAGTTTGCCACTGATGCTCACTCGGGTCAGCAAAGAAAATACAACGGGTTGCCTTATATCTCCCACCCTATAGCAGTCGCCAGACTGGTGGGGATGGTCAAACACACTGATGAAATGCTGCAGGCAGCACTCATGCATGACGTTGTGGAGGACACTCCTGTCACCCTCAAGCAGATACGAAAAGAGTTTGGGGATACGGTCGCTGATTATGTATCTTTCCTGACAGATGTCTCCAAACCCTCTGACGGAAACCGAAAGGTACGAAAGAATCTAGACTCCGAGCACAATTCTCGTGGACCAGCAGAGTCACAAACGATAAAAGTGGCAGACCTGATACACAACTCTGTGGATATAAAAGTCCAAGACCCTGCGTTTTGGGTACAGTATAAGCAGGAGAAACTGCACACGCTGAGTCTGCTGACCAAAGCAGACCCAGATCTGGTGGCACTCGCACACCTATTCATAGAAGCACCAGCGAGCGAGATGCTCGTAAGTTCCTGATTCTATTCAGTTTTTTAGACTTTGTCTTTGTCCCCTCATAGTGCTATAATGGTTGCAGTTGAGAGAATAGAGAGAAGGAATTGGAAATGAATATATCCAACGTGCAAAGCATCAAAGAACTGAAGTGTATGAAAGCAAACGCACTTGCAGCATACCATGCATATGCTCGTCAGTGTGATGAGCGTGTTGAAGAAATTCGAAATGATCGAGGACAGAAACTCAAAGCACCGGAGTACAGTCCGTATTATGAAGAGGGTCGGAGTCGTGCACGAAGCAACCCCCATGCACTTGAAGGAGATATGTAATGAGCATTGAATGGAACGACATCAGAGACAGCATCCCACCCGAAGGACAGAAGGTGGTGTTCTATTACAAGGAGAGCGAATATGCTCGCAATTGGATCTCATTCCTTGGTGTGTATGGAGGAAACAAATGGGAACGCGAGATATGCCACCACGATGGTTGTTTCTGGGCGATGCCCCCAAGTCATTGATTCTATTCAGGTTTTTACCTCTTGTCTTTGCCTCCTGATTGTGCGATAATATAGTCTGAGTTGAGTGAAACAAGAAGGAAGTAGATATGTTAACAGTCGTAGAGAACACACTTACAGCAATCAAAGGCAAGATCAGGGAACTCAGAGCATTAGGTTACACGGTCACCGAAGTAGACATTTTGTTTGGAATTATAGAATACAAGGAAGGGTAGCGGAAATGAATACAGCAAGCAAAATGACCAAGCAAGAACTCAGAACAGAAGTCCGCGACTTCTATAAGATGCTGGACACCCTGCCTGAACACAAGACGGTCAGTCTTACTGACTGTAATCGCCTTGATGAAGTCAAGAAAGAACTGGAGAGGAGAGTATAATGAATGCTCTGTGCGCTCTGCTGATCAATCAGGTTCTCTTTGGACCACTGTCCCACCTGCCACTCGAGTCTATCTCGACGTGCTCGGGTGAGGTGTGCGTGGTGTACTGGGTGGACGAAGAGAAATGTGAACAAGTTGAAACTGAGATAGGAGAGTCCCAGTAATGTCAACGAGTCATGTAGATACGATCAAACGTGAACTGGACTGGTATGTCAAGTGGGTGGCGACTGCTATGGTACTGGCGAGCGTGTTGTGTCGTGCTGCTGGTCCAGAGTATAGAGAGTTTGATATTATGCTCGGATTCGCTGCCTGTGTAGGTTGGTTGTGGGTGTCCATCATGTGGAAAGACCGCGCACTGATACTACTCAATGCTGTCATGGGATGCATACTCGCATCGACCATGATCGACATGTTGTAAGTTGTTGATTTGTATAGGGTTTTTAGACTTTGCCTTTGTGCCCTGATTGTAGGATAATAGTTGTTCGTTGAGAAGAAAGGAAACTAAAATGAAAGATATGGCAACAAGGAATAAGAAAGTGAAGGGCATGACTGATTGGAAGAATCAGTTATTTGGATATGTATTACTGGCAATTGTCGGTGTAGCATTAGGATCAATCATAGGAATGGGAATATAATTATGGCGGCATTAGCACAAGTGGCAACACCATTAGCAGAGCGCATTGAGCGTTGGGCGACATCAGGCAAGGCAAATTGCATCCCTCTCCACCCCCAAGACTTCTACGTGGTCGCACGTAAGAAAGGATTGATAGAGAAAATCGAGGCACAGTACAACCTCGAGGTCACGTGTCTTGGTGGCGAAGCAGGCATGAAGTTATACATGAGCGACAAGAAAGAAGAGGGAGAAGAAGAGTCGTGAAGAAGATCACACTGTTCAAGAATCACGGCAAGTCCGTTGGTTCGTGGGAGGGTTGGACTGAAGGCGCAGTTGTTTTCAGTTCGTCCGTAACTAAACTTGGTGGGAGTTGGGTCACAACCCAGTACACTGCCACGGGGAAGAACGTCGGACGGTCGAATGAGACCACTCCCGAAGAGCAGGCAGTGCTCGAGAACGTCAGCAAGTCGAAGCGGAAGATTGACAAAGGATATGTCAAGACGAAGAAGGCAGCAGTTGCACCTGCAACCAATGCACTTGGTCTGAAGAAACCCATGCTGGCGACATCGCTGGATAAGGTTAAACCAGAGAGCATTGAGTGGGACACTGCATTCGTTCAACCCAAGTTGGACGGTCATCGTGCATTGTTTGTCGATGGTGTTCTGTATTCTCGCTCGGGTAAGGTGATCAATCTGCCTCACATCGTTGATGCTATCAATGCATCAGGGTGTCAGCATCTTCACCTCGATGGCGAGTTGTACCTGCATGGCAAGACGCTACAGGAACTGGGATCCCTTATCAAGAAGTTGACTCCCGAGTCAGAGCAGGTCGAGTACCACATCTATGATGTTGTGGACGAGAATGCATCTTTCTCTGAGAGGACTTCGGAGTTTTGGACAATCGCTGAGTTCGACCCGAAGATTGTTGTCAACCCCACATACGATGTATTCGATATGGAAGAGGTGACTGATCTTCACAAGGACTGGCGTGAGGCAGGATACGAGGGCACGATGTTGCGCTTTGGCACTGACGGATATGGGACAGACAAACGGTCTCGCAAACTACTCAAGGTCAAAGAGTTTCATGACGCTGAGTTCAAGGTCGTCGGATATGAAGAGGGCAAACCCTACATCCGAGGTGATGAGGTGTTTCAGGTTCCCGTGTGGATATGCGAGACCGAAGATGGCGCGAAGTTCAACGTCACAGCAAATGGAACCATGCAACAGAAAGATGCGCAGTGGATTGAGAGAGACCTGTTGGTTGGCGATATGCTGACTGTCAAGTTTCACAATATGTCCAAGGATAACATACCGCAATTGCCGATAGCATTGCAGTGGAGAGATGATCTATGAATAAGAACAAACGCAGTTCGTCCCACAGGTTGACAACGCATGACAGGAATGACCCTGCTGTGATTCAACTGAAGGAACGAATCAAGTGGACAAACGCGGAGCACAAACGGATGGGCATAGCAACCCGACTGCGCGTACTGCTACGAGGAAGAGTCCCCGTTGACGGGTCAAAGTATGACTGGTGCGGGAACATAGAGGGTGGACTGAATAATGCCACTCGATTTGACGTGTATGTATATGAGAGGTATTTATGAAGACCAGACTTGAGAGGGTGGTCGAACAGAAGATTCGAGAGGTCATTAATGAACATATGGAAGAAAATTCTCTGCGTGAGTTTAATGAGATTGACTCTCTGTCTATGATGGATCTTATCATGGACATCGAGGATTCGCTTGACATATCCATCCCATTAAACGACACCGAGTCAGTGAGAGGAATGGATGAGTTTATTGAATTGGTGATCAACCCATAATGATCCGGCAAGTTTTTTGGCCACCCAAATCAGAACCATCTGTATTATCTAACAGTTGGTTGTGTACCGAAGAGATAGAAGACATCTTGAAGTCACTGCACCGACTGGAAGAGTATTGGGAACCATTGTGGGCGGGAAATTATAATAAGATGTTTTCGCTTTCCATGTCCGCCGCCAGTGCCGCCAGACGGGACGTCCAAGTCGACCAGAGCAAAAAACCAATTATGATGGAGGAGTTCTCTTGGTTGTATACCAAACTCTTTGACACTCTTGGTGAGCGATACTCCAGACCAATACGGTTCAGTCCTAATATGAATTATCCTGGATTTTATATATTCAATGGTCCACTCTACACTGGTGGTTATATGGACGATCTTAGTCTTAGTGAACAGGATCGGAGTTCTGATTCGCTAGAAGTACATCAGTCGAGGAAACTTCTCTACCACCGTGACATGTATTCGCTGGATGAGTTCAATGGCACATACACAGAAATAGATTCATATGTTGTTCCAATTTCAGTGCCCTCCGCCCCCACTGGTCTTAAATGGCAGGACTATCAGGGAGTTGATCGTGATCTGGAATACACCGTGGGCATGCTGGGACACTGGGATGGCATGCAATTGCATGCCATTGGCGATGTGATCTGCCTCGAAGGAGAGGCACGCATAACCTTTCAAATACATTGCTCCATACAAGCGGATGAGATAGTTGTTTTCTGGTAAGACTAAATATTACAACAACGGGGATTAGCACAGTTTGGTAGTGCGCATGCTTTGGGAGCATGAGGTCGGAGGTTCAAATCCTCCATCCCCGACCAACTATCAGAGAGGTCTCTATGAGCGACTACAAAGAAAGATTACGAGCAGCAAAGAAAGGATACATCGCGACAGATGGGCCAGCAGAAGCAGGTACACGTCTGTGGTGGTGCGTGAAGCAGGTTGGACACGCATACACGAACATGGACGTGGAGAATCTGAGGGTATTATTCCCAGAATATATGACTGTGGTGACTGTGATAGGAAAAGACCGCGCATATGTCATCGGACACGTCACTCAGTTATTTGTCATCCCCACTATTGTGTTTGAGATCGCCACAAGAATCAAGGTATCACGAGACTCGTGATCTATTCGGGACTGCGCTCGCAGTCCCTTCCCCTGTAAGTTGTTGATTCTATTCACTTTTTTAGAACTTGTTCTTGTACCTCCCTCGCGCTATAATGGTTGTAAGTTGAGAGAAGAGAGAAGAGAGAAATGAAAGACGCAATAACTTATATCGTATATGGATACAACGACTTCGAATTGTCTGAGACGCAGGGTGTATTCGCCTCTCGTGAGAAGGCACTCGCTCGCATCGCAGATCTGGAGTTGACTCAGGGTGAGATGATCCAAGACGTTTGGTATCCCCGTTTCGAAGGATACAGTGTTATCAGTGAAGAGGTACAATAGAATGAAGAATATGAAAAGTGAGGCATTTTTGGAACACTGTCGTGCGGAGTCAGAAGAGCGAATCCGTCAGTCTCGAATCAAGTGCGAGAAACGCCACGATCGAGTGATGTCCATCGTGGTCGTTGTAGGAATACTGCTGGTTGTGGCGAGTGTTGTATCGTAAGTTGTTGATTCTATTCAGGTTTTTAGAACTTGTTCTTGTGCTCCGATTGCGCGATAATAGTTCCATAGTCGAGAGAAACGGAAGGAAGTAAAATGAAAAATGACGAACTGATTCAAAGTATTCTTCGGAACACTATACAGTTGAACGAAGATCGCCTTGCCATCAAGGACAGGGAGATCGCACGATTAATGCAGCAGGTTGCAGAACTGAAAGCAAAGGTGAACGCATAATGACAATCCAAGAAGAAATCAAAGCACTGGAAGGATTGATCCAGCATGGCAAAAACACTGGTCAAGAGCAGGGTGTTTGGATGGAGAGACTGGAAGCAGACCTCGTCCGACTGAAGACTCAGTTGAGCGAGTCAGTTGTATATCTGACAGAAGAAGGTGATACATTCTAATGAAAACAGATCTGAATGTTGGTGATATGGTACGGTTGACACCCAGCGAGAGTTGGTTCAAAGTAGAGACTCTAACAGGGGACGGTGGGTTTATGTTCCTGAATGGTCGACGTGTCCACCCCATGGATCCAATTGAAGTAGTGAAAGGGCAATTGCCCGAAGTTAAGGAATTGAACAGACACGATGATGTGGAAGTGTTCCTCAATTATAGGGCAGATTATCTTGTCCAAAATAGGAGTGAAGTAGTATGAGTGCGAAGTATATTTTGATGGATCGAAAGATGACCGAATTGCAGAAGGAAATTGGCAAGTTGCAGATCGTCAAGTGGGTGTTGTTATTTATTTCAATACCAACAATGGTTCTGTTTCCTTTGGGTGTTATCACATTCTTTGTTTGTGGTTCAAAGCAGAAGAAGTTGCAGAAAGTCGTTGATGGATTGGAACTTGATATGGCATCTGCCTAACATGAGCGGATGGTTGGTAGCATTGACAGGGGTGATCTACTTCTACATATGCGCTGAGCAATCATTCAAAGGCAACGTCCCCATGGCACTATGCTATGCTGGATATGCCTTTGCGAATATCGGTCTTTATTTGGCAGTAGATAAGTGAGTATAGATATGACAGAACGCGAAGCAATCATCGATGGTATCGATGCGGTAAAAGATAATTGTGAGGATTATCTTCAGTGGGGAGAGATGAAGTTATTGATCGACCGTCTTTCCCATATGACAATAGAACAACCACATGTGATGATTGCACTTCTGGAGTCAGCATTCACAGCAGGATATAAACTTGCTTGTGGTCGCTGCGAAGGTGTCGCCCGAGCGGTTGTGTATGAAGCAAATGAGAAGGAAGCGGCAAAGGACGACTATGGTCAGTTCGAGCAAGAATTCTTAAACAAGTAAAACCAGTCGGCATCAGACAAGGAGAAAGTCCTGTGGCGTTATTTATTTTTAATTATTATAAGGAAGCAATTCCTCAGTCAGAACTCGTGGGTGTCACCCCGAGTCGAACAGTGAAGTACGACACTCTTGTCGAAGCGGTGTCCGAAGGCACTGCTCTGATTGACAACGTGAACTACAAGACTGGTTTGGTAGAATTAGAAGGATCCCCCAAATTATATTATTTCTTCAAGAAAGCAACAGGTCGTTGCGTGGGTTCTTCTATTGAGGAGAAATCATAATGCAAATGATTCGTGAAGTGACTGAGTGGACTCAATGTCAGCACAAAGTTACCAACATGGATTACCTCATCAATGATGAGGGAATGCTTGTAGCGATTAGAACACCAGACTGCGAAGACTGGCAGAAGTTCAGCAAACCAATTGTCAACTTCTCCAGGTCGCGCAGGAAGTTCAAGAAACTGAAGGAAGAAATTCCCACTACTTTTATTAAACCATTCACGCCTGATCCATGGGACAGCGTGTCGTACAATTCACTCGAAGGATTCATGTAATGAGCAAAGCAAAGAAGAAAATAATCCCAGCACCAGTGGACATTCCAGGGCGCAGGGTATCTTGGAAACCAAGCAGTTGGTCCGATATATTATACGGTGAGGTTCTTTCTGTACACATGAGACTCGCTCAGTGTCCTAAATATGAACACGCTAGGGTCATGAAGAAAGTGTTAAAGGTTATTATCCCCGATGGAAGAATCTTCACCCTGTCAGGCGAACATGAGAACTTACAGAAAATCGGAATGGCAGTAGTGACTGCTGAGGATTAACAATGCGTTGGTTAGCACTACTCACATCAATCTCAATTGCTGTTGTCGCAGCATGGTATAGTATCATTGGACTCATGGCAATATTCGCAGGTGCGACAATTGCTATCGCAATCATGGGTGCTGTGCTCGAGGTCGGCAAGTTAGTCACTGCTGCTTGGTTGCACGGCAACTGGAAAGCAGCACCATGGTTGATGAAGTCGTACCTCACGTTTGCTGTGTTGGTACTGATGGTGATAACTTCCCTCGGCATCTTTGGGTTTCTATCCAAGGCACATCTGGAGCATACCATATCAACAGGTGGTATCAATGATCTCCAGATAACAAACCTCGAGCGACAGATACAAAACGAGGAGCGAACGATCAGCGACTCTACAGTTGTCATAGCACAACTCGACCGAACGGTCGCCACCCTCTTGGAGTATGACAGGGTGCGTGGACCAGACGGTGCAGTAGCAACGAGGAAGGCGCAGAGCGATGAACGTGATGCTATGAATGCTGCCATCAATGACGGGTATGCGAAGATAGAGGATCTACAGGCACGACTGACACCACTACAGCAGGAGAAACTTGCCATAGAGGTAGAGGTTGGACCGCTCAAGTACATCGCAGAGATGGTGTATGGCGAGGAGAATGCGAAGGACTACTTTGACGAAGCAGTGCGCGGAGTTATCATACTGATCATTGTGTGCTTTGACCCACTGGCAGTTGTACTGCTCCTTGCTGCGTCTATGGGATTTAGGCAGAAGAAGATGTCAAAGGTATTCTACGATGACGGCAACCACAAAATATCACCGAACAACGTGGTCAGCATCGATGTCGAGGAACCACAAGAGTACACCGAAGAAGTTATTCTAGACATACCTGATGACGAAGATCTGGAGGACTACGAAATTTATGTTCCAGAAGATGATGGCCTGCCTGAGATTGTCGCTGGACAATACACGAAGGATATGACCCATCGCGAAAAGATGCTGTATAATAAGAAATACGGAAGTGAAGAATGAATAGATTTATTATTGAGGACAACCCAGTTGGATGCGCGCAGTCACTATGTGACTCGCATGTGATCAAGATGGTACTGGAAGAAGGTCAGATGCTTTCTACAGTACACCGACTGGTAGATGGTGCCGAGTATACTGGCAAGACAAAGACAGGCAGGAACAAGAGGGCATGGAAGATTGTCTATGGTGTTGCCCAAAGTCAACGGGAAGATACGCTGTACAAAGCATGTCACTACAACCACCCATGCACTATCTGGTCCAGAGAGACTCGTGGCAACTACGAGTGGTCATTCAAACTCTTCGAGGCAATCGCCAGAGAGTACACGCACCGATACGAAAAGACACACAAGACATACCAAGCACTGGCCAAGTATCTGTACTGGCCACCAGCAAACATCGACCCGAGCGCAGAGGTCACTCAATTTCCTCTTGCTATGGGTGCTGCGCCTGAGTGTATAGACATTAACAATCCAATACAATCATATCGCGACTTCTACCACACGAAGCAGCATCGTTTTAAAATGAAGTGGACTGGGCGCGAAGCACCAAGTTGGTGGCAAGGAGTTTCTTACAATGCCAATTGATAAGGACAAGCACGGTAACACGCAACTATTTAATATTCGCGTGCCACATTATCTACACCAGCAGTTCAAGGCAGTAGCAAAAGAGAGAGGTGTTTCTATGGCAAACCTGTTGCTGGGTTATATGGAGCGTGTTGTAAACGGCGAAGAGGAAGCATTAGAGAAGACGAGAGAGAACATAGACTTCGATCCACTGGCGGATATAAGGAACCAGTATGTACAAGGGGAAGACTTTTGAGTTTAATTTCACTCAAGCGGGAAAAACTGTTTCCTATTAACTTATACTGGTGCAAGAGTGATTTGCCGCATGCCGCAATAGAAGATTATGTTCGCGATAAGTTGGGACAATATACAGGATACACATCGTTCTATGACGACGAGTTTAACAGAGAGATGCAATTTGGACAACCTTTCGCCAAGGAAATGGAAGAGGATATGCGAAAACTATCAGCATCCTATTTACAAGAATGTGGAGTCCCGATAAAATATTATAAAGATGAAAAACCAAAGTGGTGGTACTCTTTATACCATGCTGGTGACGACCACTGCGTACACAATCATCCCAAATCCATAGCGGCGGGGACATATTATCCATACGCGGATAAAGATTCATCCTCCATACGTTTCTCACATCCTGTTCGTGGGTTGATGGATTGGATAAACTGTTATCCGACAGAGGGCGGCCCGATTGGCGATGCAGATAATGGTGTGGACTTGTACAGGAAAAGTTTTTGTCCAGAAACTGGAGCGATGGCGGTCTGGCCATCTTGGTTAGACCACGAAGTCAAACCCCAAAAACCCGTCTCAACTGACAAAGCAAGGATTGCAATATCATGGAATTTCGGATGAAAGAGACCAAGAAAATAATTATAGCACTTGCCATGTTGGTCCCCATAGTTGTCACCATCTTGACGATATCGCATATCGATCGATGGTGGTCATCCCCGATTGAACCCACCTCCCTCCAAACACACAGTATAGAACTCCCATAACTATAAGTTGTTGATTCTATTCACTTTTTTAGAACTTGTTCTTGTACCCTGATAATGCTATAATGGTTGTAAGTTGAGAGAGAAACCAAAGGGAATATGAAGATGAACAAAAATGAACAGATAGTCCTCCAAGCGTGTATCGATAACCAAAACGAAAACGGTGGAGACTTCGGTTTCGGTAATGAAGTTGCACCGATGGTCGAGTCGCTGTCAGTGAACCAAGTCGCTGGGTATCTTTCAGCACTCCAGTCAAAGTCTTACATCTACGTTGATGGTGTTGTTGTTGAGGGAAAACTCTGTGGACAGTTCGTCGTGATGCGTGCTGCTGTCGATGCACTAGCATTCGCAAGTGCTTGATTCTATTCACTTTTTTAGAACTTGTCCTTGTACTCTGATTGCGCGATAATGGTAACAGTTGAGAGAGAAACCAAGAGGAATATGAAATGAAAGACCTACTAATTGACCTGAAATATCACGCTATCATTGTTGTTGTACTTGCCAGCGTGCTTGTACCACTATACCTCATCGCTGTCGCAAAAGGAATATAGAAATGCCTGAATATAAGATTACATATCATGACAACTTTGGTATCAAGTTGTCTACTATAGTGGGTGCCACTAATAGTCATGCAGCAATCGAGTATGCTCGTGAGATGTTCGACGACCTCCGCATGATCTTGGATGTAGAAGCAGTCACTTCTATGACATTGGGTTCAAACGGAGAGGCACTCGTAAATGGAAAAATGTAGCATCACCAAGACTGGGCGATTAGGCAAAACAGATATGAGGAAGATCGATCGGGACGAAGGCATTTCCCGAATCGCCAAGGTGGGCAAGATTGAATTGTTTGCATGTTACATTGGTCGTGAGATGTTTGTGTCGGGATATATCCGAGACAACAGCGGCAACAAAGGCGATATGGTTATCTCATTGACCCTCGAGGAAGAGTACGGTGACTTTGAGCGCAGACAGTTCTACTCAGTCACCATGGTTGAGATTTGTCGACAATACAGCGGGTATGGACTGGCACCGAAGTTGTACCGCGCATTGATGCGAGCAACAGGCATCAATATCATTTCTGGATCCATCCAGTCGCGTGGTGGGCAGTCTATATGGAACGGGATGTTCGACACCAAAGGTATTCGACTGATGGCATATCGCCACACCGAGAGAAAACCACGCTGTTTGCGTGACGTCACGTTCAATGAGTTTCAAGAAGAACTCAACGCAGATGACGATTTGGTCAACATCTGGAGCGATTCAGAATACAACAACTGGCGACTCGTCGCTGAATATACAGGAGCATAGCATGGCAGGAATCACACGATACAAGATCACGAAGACCACCACAGCGATTCAGTTTGTGGATGTCGATACAGACAACGATGACGTCAACGTGTTCTCCACTTCGGATGACCACTGGGTGGTCATGGAAGAAAAGAAGCAGACTGAATTCTATCAGCAGTACGATAGCATTGAGGAAGCACGTGGACTACTGATGCACACCGACAACGCAAAGAACAAAGCAGAATATGGAGGCACCATATGAAAGATCAGGTTATATATCTGATGCAACAGCGAGTTGGTGATGCTCAATGGCAGAACCTCTACTATACAACGGGCATGGATTGGCAACGTGCAGACGAATGGTCAAAGGTATGCCCACGGTCTATCTCGGTTGATGGGTTTCCCGTCTATCGTCGACTGGTCTCTCTTCCACCGATGGTCTGGTTCGACTAATGAATGATATACAGTAATGTGAAAGAAATTTTTGAAGAGGAAGGTTTGATATGATCAAGAAAGAACATTGGAGTATCCTCGAGGCACGAGTCTTTGGGGGTCAACATGGTGACATCGAAGCACGTGGTTATATCGTTTCCGATGGTCCAGAACAGATATGGTTATTTTGGTATGATGAGCGAGTTGAAGAGATGCAGTACAACCTTCTCCAGCAAGTAGAGAAGGAAGATGATAAATACCTCTCATTCTTCTTTGATTATGATTATCTCCAAGTCGAGGTTTTGCCCACACCAACAAACACATACAGGAAGAGAGCATAATGAATCTCGACTTCTTGGGAACTACATTGCTGACAATTGGCATTTTTGTAATTCTTTCCCCGATACTTGGGTGGATATTTCTATTTTCTGCAATTACACTAGGTCTAATATAATGCCAATGTATGGTTCGATGAGACACTCGCCTTGTGGTCGTAAGATCAAGAAGAAAGCGGCAAAGGGTGAGACATTCAAGAAATACACCTCACCATCCGAGTTTGTAGCAGACGACTCTTGTGGTGGTGGGTATCGTAGAGGCGATACATCACAGTACAAGTCTGCTGACTCAGAGCAGCGTGGGGTGTGTAGTGCACCAGAGAAACATGCGTACACAGGTACACTGATCAAGGGTATCAGTTGTATGCACAAGAGCAATGCAGTTCCAGTCTTGAATAATCAAGAAATAATAGACATAGCGAGGATGCGAAGATGAAGATGAAGAAGGAAGTTTGCCGAGCGTATATGGATACAGCGCGAAACTTTGCGCAATGCTCCACTGCCAAACGGTTGAAGGTTGGCGCGATCATTGTCGACCCGAGCACAGGAGCAATCGTTTCTGTTGGGTACAACGGAATGCCTGCTGGACTGTCTAACGTCTGCGAGAGTAAGGTGGACGGTGAGTCGAAGACCAAGGAGGAAGTCCTCCATGCTGAGGAGAATGCCATCTGTAAGATGGCACGAAGTAGTTCTTCCAGTGAAGGAACCTGGATGTTCGTGACACACTCTCCCTGCATCAAGTGTGCTCGCCTGATTGCAGCAAGCGGTATTGCTCGAGTGTTCTACTCCGAACGATTCAAAGGGCGAATTGGTTGCGGGTTGGAACTGCTGTCTAAATGTGGTGTCAAGACAATATATGTCAAACCATATCCAGAAGATACTAATTGCCGTAGAACTAAATAGAACCAATAGAATAAAATGAATTACTATTGCAGAGGATGTTATGAAGGAAAGAGTTGAAGATTTACACCCAGCGGTGTTGCAGTGCGTGGATGAACTATCTACCTATTTAAAACAGGATGCAATGGCACAACACGATAGCAACGACCTGATGGTGTTTATGTGGACATTTGAACATAAAGGCGATCCAGTACAAATCCATATGATCAAGACGCAGAATGGTGGATATGCTCTTGCTGCTGCAGACTTTGGACAAGACGGGGTTCTGGCAAAGTCATGGACACGCAGCAATGGTGGGAAGTGGAAAGGAGCGAAGAGAATTGTTTGCCAAACACAGAATCTGCCGAACATATATGTTGGACAAGATGGTGTTGACGACTTAATATATTGAGGTAGAATTAGAGTACGAATAAAGCGAAGCAGTTTAAAGTAAAATGATTTATACTAATCAATGGGCATTCTTGCATATTCCAAAAAATGGTGGATACAACTTTAGGGAAAGAGCATTGCAGTCTCGACACATCATAGTCAGAGGTCAGCAGTATACTCCAAAATACAGAGAAGATCTACCCAATCAATTTCCCCACTGGCACCAACCTATATCATATCACATAGAGCACATCCCGCATCTTAAAAATTTGCAGTGGATATGCATAGTTCGCCACCCAGAAGATCGTTTGGCAAGTTGGTATTATTTTATAAAGACAAGGCACGAACCAATATTTAAAATGAATTTTCCATATGGCATTTCCTTTGAAGAGTTTGTTGTTGAAAATCGGATTAAAGATTTTATAGCGGATAAAGATTTTGATGCAGAGGAAGGATTGTGGAGAGTTGGAGATTTACAATCTAAGTGGTTAAATGTTCCTGATGGAGTCAACCTTGCTCATTATCGTTTGGAAGACCAACTTGGTGAGTTAGAATCTTATGTGGCGGTTTAAGTTTTCTGACACAAAACATAATTATACAAATAGACCGAAAGATTCACATTACACAGATGAAATGAAACAGATAACATACATCAATTATCAAGAGGATTACGAGAGATTTGGATATGAATAAAGCGAAGCAGTTTAAAGTAGATCTTGTTGATCTCCCGAAAATAAAGAGAGTCAATATTGAAGGCAAACGCCACTATGTGCGAGCAGATGGATTGATCGCTGTCCCGTATCCATCAGTGACGACCATAACATCCTCCTGTAAGAAGTTACAGGCAGGACTCCATGCTTGGCGGCGAAGGGTAGGTGCGGAAGAGGCGCAGCGAGTTTCTACTGCTGCTTCTACACGAGGCACATCTGTTCACCAACTCATCGAGGACTACTGCCAGAACGATGGCATTGTTGTCGAAGAAACTTCTCTTGGCAGGAAACTGCCAGAAGGTGTTATGCCTGACTCATATGACATGTTCAGTCGTCTGCGCGATGTTGCAAATAAGTCCATTGATAACATCCGTGTTGTGGAAGGACTCATGTACTCTGACCATCTGCGAACAGCAGGCACGGTTGATATGGTTGCTGAGTTTGATGGCGTATTGTCTGTCATCGACTGGAAGACCTCGAACAAAAGAAAGACTCGTTCTATGATATATAATTACTTTAAGCAGGAAGCAGCATATGCTGTCATGTACGAAGAAATGACTGGAGTACCAGTGACACAATTAGTAACAGTCATCACTTCTTCAGAGGGAGACTCACAGGTGTTCATCGAGCACCGTGATGAATGGATTGGTGGGTTCCAAGAACTAAGGGATGCGTATGAAGAAAAGCACGGGAGTAAAGAGAATGTCTTGGAACTATAGAGTAACATTCAGACCCACGAGCGCGGATCGTGGATATGAGATCCGTGAGGTGTACTACAACGAGGATGGAGAAATCTCCCTATACAGTGTAGACCCTGCTACTGCATTTGGCGACTCAACTGACGAACTCGAAGTGAACATGAACCTCATGGTTGATGCGTTCAACTCTGATGTGGTCAACCTTGACAATGTCGACTATCAGCATCGAAAAATAAATCTAGAATAAAAAAATGCACCCATTGCGGGTGCATAGCGTTGAAAAAAATGTACCATTCTATTGGTTAATCTCATCCACATCTTCTTCTAGTGTCGACGCTCGTTCTTCCAAACGCCCCAACCTATCATGTATTATAAAACCCAAGTCCCTTATGTGTCCCGCGTGATCTGTTACGCGCAACTCGATGGTGGCATGAGAATCTTTAACATGTCTCAGTTGAAGATCGACATAGTTCATGATACCAAATACTGCTGTTCCCATGACCCCCAAGAGACCTACAATTCCAGAGATGATGGGCATCATGTTGGTCTTGGTTGAACCGTTGAGCAGGTGCTCTTCAATTCGATCAATGTTTCCAACAACTTGCCTCATATCCTGTTCTGTGTGTTTTAGTCTCCCCTCGTGAGTATACAGTTTTGTTTCGACTTCAGAAATCCTTTCGTCGTTCATGAATACACCTCCTTTCTGAGATAATATCACAAATCAATGTTGTAACTTGCTGCCACTTCATACCTCTATTTATGCATATCATCCTGTAATATGACATATTCGCATAAATATACAGAGAAACCGTGGTTGTGGACATGTTGAGAAGAAAGGAAACAGATATGTATAAGTGTATAGCAGGACTGTTAGTATTGGCATCCCTCGGTGGGTGTGCTACTGGACAACCAAAGCAGAAAGCAGATTTCGACAAGACTGGTGTGGAGATGTCCATCACTGTTATCGCATATGAGCATATGCCCGAACTGCTCGATGTTTACAACTGTACCCGCGCATCATCTTACCAGTATCCACATGGTGAGACGATTGACGGTTTTGCTGTCTTCTCGCAGAAAGGTCTGGTCTGTACTATCCACGTGTATAAGGCACCGATGTCAAACGAGTACAATAACTATCTTGGTCACGAGATGCGACACTGTCTCGAGGGCAACTGGCACTAAGTTGTTGATTCTACAGGGTATTTGAGACTTTGTCTTTGTACCCTGATTGCGGGATAATATATTCTGAATTGAGTGAAACAGGAAGGAAGTAGATATGTGTGATATAGAAGCAGGCAAGGCAAGAGTCAAAGAAATACTGGAAAGTGACTATGCACGGTGGTCCACAGATTCATACGGCAAGGCATATGAAGACTGCCACAACAGATACACTATTATCTTCAAAGATGGTCGAAACTACATCAAAGTCATTCGGAGCGAGGGAATCCGCGAGTCAGTTGTTGGGTTCATCGTGAGGAAAGAGACCAAAGGATTCAAGGTCGGTGACATCCTCAAGGCAGCGTCTTGGCATGCTCCAGCACTGAACTTTGCTCGGGGTCACGTTGATGATCAAGAATTGAAATTATCATGGGCAGGGATCTAATTATGACATACAAAACAGTCAATGACTGCCGAACAGTCCGATACAACAACGAGTCCTTCCCCGATTATGTCATGTGCGGTGAGGGTAATGTCTACAACAAGAAGACGGGGAGGATGTTGAGACCCAACTATCGTTCCAAAGGTGGTAAGAATCCAGCGTATCCAACCCTCGGTTTGATGCAAACTATTGTCAACCCCCACTCGAGGATAGGTGGCACAATGAGGAAAACTCGCACAATCTTGGTGCATATTGCAGTTTGTGATACATTCAACAGAGACTCGATGCCCATACCAGATGGCGTAACTGAGAAAGAGTGGAAGCGCACCCCAGCGTCGGTCAAAAAACAAATGAGATTTGCATTTCAGGTGAATCACAAAGATCACGACCAGCACAACCACCACCCAAGCAACCTGGAATACACGACTGCGAAACAGAATCAGGCAGCATACCAAGCGCACAAGAATAAGAAAACTGCGTAAGTTGTTGATTCTACTCAGGTTCTAGGAACTTGTCCTTGTACCTTGATTGTGCGATAATATAGTCTGAGTTGAGTGAAACGAGAAGGAAGTAGATATGAGCATTACAATTGAACAGTTGCAAGAACGTAGTGAAGCACGCAATCCCGCTCAGTGGGACTGGCGTCTGCTGGACGCAGAAGCAGCATATGCTGGGAACTCACCAGTTCTCAACACAAAATTCAGACGCACTGTTATAAGTAGTAACAGGAGTTTCTCAAACCTGTGCAGGAATAGACTGCGCAATAAAATGAAGCAGCGTCGCGCTGCACAACGCACGTGGAGTGGTGCCTATGCACTGCCCACTCATCTTAAATACCTAAAATTGGGAGGACTGTAAAATGAGTCCAAGCATGAATAAGCGAAACACATCGATCACTCTTTGTGGTGCACTACTGGGAATGTCAATATTCCTGAGTTGTGATGCGCAAGCAGAGCAGACAATGACTATCACAATACCAATGGGGACTAAAATAGTCGAGACTGAATCTTCTTGGTGTGAACCAGTCTACAACGAATCGCAGAATTCGTTGTATGTTCCACGCTGCTGGAGATTGAAACAAGAACCAGCACCACCGAATGCCCTCGAGCGTATAATCAGTCGTGCTACGAAAGACACCGCTCAGACCATAGAGAACCAACTCAGTAACGCTGCAGAACGTCAGATCTACGATATGGGTCAATCTATGCAGAACTGGTTAGGAACGGACAAGTAGACTGTCTCATGCAAATTGACTTTTGCAGTAGAACACCTCTCTATTTGGAGAGGTTTACTTTCTTTGCTGCCAAGCAGTTAGGACTGGCCAAACTCCGTGGTGAGATACACCTGTCATATTATCCGACTCTCGAGAACGACAGTTATGGATTGTGCTGGGGCGATGGCAAGGAAGCAGAAATTCATATTGCATCGAAGATGTCAGACCGCAAGGTCAGCAAGATTGATAAGATGAAGACCGTGGCGCACGAACTCGCCCACGCAAGGCAGTTTCTACGAAGAGAATTGTGCTTGGGTGGAGGAGATGATGAGTGCAACTGGCATGGCAGGTTGTTCAGGTATGACCCGCAAAACGAATCAGAAGCACCTTGGGAAGTCGAGGCAGTATCAGTAGAGCAACCCATATATGACGCATGGTTGACTTATATTTGGCAACAGCGCATGGGCATTGTATAAATAGACCTATCACGAGGAGTATACATGCCAGCATTCAAAGAAAGAGACGACCTGAAGATCCAATTGGACAGCAAGTGCGGGTATAAGGACTTCAAAGACCAAACAAGGAAAGGATTGGTCGTTCTCATACCAAAGGGTGGCGACAGGATCGCTACTCTTGAGACCATAGCGAAGAAGTTGAAGAGTTATGGAGGAAAGTATGACCCGAACGGTGGCAGTTCATCAGTAGGCAGAACAGTCTTCACTGGTGGTTTCTTTGCCGAGTGCAAGATCAAAGGTGGTGGTGGTAGTGGCGCAGGTTCAGACCTGACCGCATTGACTGAATCCGCTCAGTGCGTCTATAGCGCAGCACTGTATAACAACAAGAAGTATACCCACGCAGACCTCAAAGCAGTCAAGAATTTCTACATCATCGATGACAAGATTCAGAGTGTACTGACCAAGTTGCCTGATGATTGGATCGAGTCCTCCAAAATAATTGCAGCGAAACTCAAGAAAGAATTTCCAGCAAGTGGTAAGAACTATGTACACCACCGTGGTTCTCCGTGGGTCAACAAACTCGAGCAGCACTGGAAGAAACTCAATCAGGATGCTGGCAAACCATTCTCCAACCTCAACAAATGGTCACCTGCTGATACATGGATGATCTCGTCCAAGGGTAAGCAGATTGACATAACAAAGACAAAGACATTGGTTGAGTTGAACAACCTGCTGGCGAAGAACCTCAAGAGCAAAGATATAGTTGGAGTGTCCCTGAAGAAAGCGGTGGGCACGGTGTCGTTCAAATTGTTGAACACCTCAAAGAACCGTCCCGTGTATGCATTCGAAAAGGCGGCGATCATTGGTAAGTCTGGGTTCTTTGGTTCGGGCGATTGCTATCTGATATTCGACGGTGGCAAGGCACAGTTCAGAAAGTTTGGATCGACATGGCAGGGTGAGTTGAAAGGTAAGAACGCCAACATGGGTAAGATGTCAGGTGGGCCAGTCAAAGCACTGCTTGATAATATAACAGGCGACAACTTTATACCACAGCGCGATCTTTTGGAACGCGACGAAGAGACGATTGATCTATTCTACAAATGGTACAATGCCTGCAAAGATACACCGAAGATGAAGAAGTATGACTTCTATGCGGAAGTGGCGAAGAAAGATCAAAACTGGTTCGTTTCGAAGATACTATGCACCCAATTAGTTTCTGTGGTGGAGTCGATGTCAAAGAAAGACCAAGACCGTTTCACCTCGGGCATGGTCAACTACGCTGGATCTGAGTCCGAGTTGTCTGGACCGTACTGCAAGGTGTATTGATAACCTCTTGATTCCATTCAGGTTTCCCTATTTCTCCTCATTTCTCCTCTCGGGAGGCGCGAGGAGGACGCGAGAGAGCGTTTCGAGGGTCACAGATACGCTGGGGAAGGGACTCGAAGGAGTCCTCTCGAGGGCGCGAGAGAGCGTCTCTCGCCTCCTACCGTAAGTCATTGATTCTATTAGGTTTATTGGAACTTGCTTTTGGACCTCAATTGAGCGATAATATAGTCTGAATTGAGGAGAAATGAATATGTTGAACCTGAAAGAAATTAGCAACCAAGAACTTGCCACTATGCGCGATAACGCATATGAAGCAGAAATGCGAACGCGGAATATGCGGTGGATGCACGACACTAAAGCGTCAGTGTCTAGGCGAAGCACATCAGTCTCGCAAGAGGTATGTCGCAGACTGGTTGAAGGTACGATAGAATTTGATGATAATGGAGAATTGAAATGAAAATGAGTTTAGAAGAAGCAGAAGCACTCGGAGTCGATCTGACTGTAGGATACGAACCACGTGGCCACAATGAAGCGGCACTGGCGCGATGGAACGCAGTCAAGTATCGTGAGAAGACAGAAGCAACAATCCGTGACACCAAGGTGGTCGATGAGATCGCTGCAATCATAGAGCGTATGTAGATGGCAGAAAAGAATACTCACATGACCCACATCGAGGACAAAGTCCTCTATGGTGGAATCGACGGGACTCGACAAGCAATCGCTGGTCTGGTCTCATTGCGCAACATGCTTCAGGGGAATCACAAGGGTGATGTCTCAGTGAAGTGGGATGGCGCACCAGCAATATTCGCTGGGACAGATCCATCGGATGGCAAGTTCTTTGTCGCCAAGAAAGGAATCTTCAACAAGAATCCAAAAGTTTATAAGACTCAAGCAGACGTTGATGCAGACACCTCGGGTGACCTCAACAAGAAGATGAATGCTGCCCTAGAGTTGCTGCCTGCACTCGGCATTAAGGGTGTCATACAAGGCGACTTCATGTTCAGTGCCGATGACGTTGAGACAAAGAAGATTGACGGGCAGAGGTATACTACGTTCCACCCGAACACACTTGTGTACGCAATTCCATATAAGGATCCAGGAGCAAAGTCAGTGCGCGATGCGCAGATCGGTATCGTGTGGCACACCACATACAAAGGAGACTCATTCGAGAATATGTCTGCGTCATACGGAGTCGACGTCAAGAGGTTGAAGAAATCAAGAAAGGTTTGGTCACAGGATGCTATGCTGCGTGATTTTAGCGACACAGCGACTATGACTTCTGCTAACACCAAGAAGGTTGACGCATACCTCAGTGACGCAGGGAAGATCTTTAAAAGAATATCATCTGGCGTATTGCGAGAGTTGGAGGCGCACCCTGAGTTGCCCCAATTGATCGAGCAGTTCAACAACACCTATGTCCGAAAGGGCGAGATGCTGCCCGATTCCAAGATACATGTCCTCCACCTACAGAGTTGGTTGAATACTAAGTATACCAAAGAGATCGACAAGAGGAAATCAGAAAAAGGCAAGAAGGTACAGCAGAAGAAGTTGTCCTTGTTGTTGAGGTTCTTTTCGAAGAGCAATACCGCTGCGCTAATTCAGATGTTCGAATTACAAAAGAAATTAGTATTAGCGAAATTGATCCTTATAAATAGAATGAGTAAGTTGGCAGGAATCAGCGCGTTTGTACGCACGAAGAAAGGGTACAAAGTAACTGGTCAGGAAGGGTTTGTGGTTATAGACAAACTCGGGGGCAGTGCTGTTAAACTAGTCAACCGTATGGAATTTTCGTACAATAATTTCTCTCCAGATATCCTCAAAGGTTGGGAGAATAACAACAGGAAGTAGCATGGCGAAGACACTGAAGGAGTTTGTAGACAGCGGAGAGGTCGAACAGACCACCGAAGCACTCACACATGCCCAAAGAATCCAAGCATCTATTCGAATGAAGAAGATGAAGAACCGAATTAAGATTGGGCGTGAACGTGCTGCTCGCCGAACTCCGACCATGGACGTGGTCAAGAAACGCGCCATGCGTAAAGCAAGACTGACTGTACTGAAGAAATTGACCAAAGGGCAGAGTAAATCAGATTTGGGTTTCTCTCGCCGTGCCGAAATTGAAAAAAGACTGACAAAGAAGACGGCACTTATACAAAGGTTGGCGAAGAAGTTGATTCCTGTAGTGAGAAAACAAGATAGAGACCGCAAGAACGCAAGCAAGACCGAGGAAGACTAGTAGAAATGCCAATATCATTTAAAGACTACCTTGTTGAAGAGGATAAGGTGGCATTCTTCACCTTTGGTAGAATGAATCCACCAACCATTGGACATGAGAAAGTCCTAGACAAACTCGCTAAGAATGCAGGAAAGAATCAATACTTCATATTCTTGTCGCAGTCCCAAGATGAAAAGAAGAATCCACTCACATACACCAATAAGGTGAAGCACGTGCGCAAAATGTTTCCGCGCCATGCCCGCAGAGTGATGATAAATAAGAAGGTGCGCACTCCTTTTGATGCAGCATCGTATTTGTACGATCAGGGGTTTCGAAGCGTTTCTATGGTCGTAGGTTCTGATCGTGTCCGTGAATTCAAAACACTATTAGATAAATACAACGGCGTCAAGGGCAACCACGGTTTCTTCAACTTCCAGTCAATAAATATCATTTCTGCTGGTGAGAGAGATCCAGACTCTGATGGGATTGATGGTATGTCTGCTTCGAAGATGAGAGAGTTTGCAGCTGCAAATAACTTTGCTAATTTCTCTCAGGGTTTGGGAAGTCTGAACACCAAAGACGCCAAGAAAGTCTATGCAGATGTGCGCGCTGGAATGGGCATTAAAGAGACGAGCGTATTCTCCCGACACGTTGAATTGGAAACGGTCTCAGAAAGAAGAGAGAAGTTTGTTAGGGGCGAACTGTTTGAGTTGGGGGACCAAGTGATTGTCAAAGAGTCTGACGAAGTGGGAACCATAACACATCTAGGTACCAACTATGTTATCGTCCAGATGAGCGAAGAAAGTTTTGTGCGTAAGTGGTTAGAGTCTGTCGAGAAGATCGAAGAGGTTTCTCCACCATCAAGCGCAGAATTTATTCCCTCACCAACAGGAGGTAGACGGAGTGCTGTTGTCGACGACCAGATACGCAAACCATTCAAACTACTCGACAAGAAAGAAACCAGCGGATTGATAAAGGCATTGAAAAACCGAAAAGTGTTCACTGCCAATAAACTAAAAGGAGCAGATAATGCCAGATAAACAAACCTTGAATGTGGGAACTGTTGCCAACGATGGCACAGGAGACACTCTGCGCGCAGCAGCAGGAAAAATTAACTCCAACATGGATAACCTTTGGACAGCAGTTTATGATGGAACTGTTTTTTCTCGCACCGACAGGGTTAAACATATCATACCATTTCCGACGACACTACTTTTTGGCGTCATCGCTATGGGGAACACGTCGGACATCAACACATTTATGTTAACGTTGGATCTCACCTTGGCCGAAGACCATGTTGTAGATCTCGGCGGACACACTTATGGTTGTGACGAGACAATAAACTTGACCAATCTCGATGGGATTCGATTTACTAATGGAGTGTTTACTCGAGGAAACGGCAATCCTAACCTGGTTGGTTCTCCCCTCACATATTGGCCAGTGTTCGAGTTGACGAACTGCACGAGATGCTCCTTCGACAACATGGAGATGAAAGACGATAGAGTTGAAGTAGCGGTGAACTTTTTCGATGGACTTTCTTATGATGGACACTTCAGTGTTACACCTAATCCGACGATTCGCGCAGATTTCGAAGTGCCACTGGACCCTGTGAAATTTGCTCGTAATGGAGTACCAACAGCATTTATGAAGTTGACAAACAGCAACGATATCACTTTAGATAACTGCAGGATGTTAGATATTGTCTATGGTGTTATTGCAGCTGGGTCCGAGAAACAAAGAAGAATCGACATAAGAAACTGTACCTTCTCTACTTCGTCGGGAATAACCGATGGGAAAATGGGTGATGCAGTTTATGGAAATGGTTTGCTTGACGATTGTACATTTACAAACAATTCGGTCAAAAACGCAATGAGCGCAGTAAATACAGGAAGTGTTGGTAATAGATGGAATGTTTCAAACAATCTTATCGAGAATACAATAAACTCCGCCGTATTTTTGAGGGGAAAGGGTCATGTTGTAACAGGCAATACTATCACATATTCTGGGAGGGACGGTATCGAGGTACAGACAGATCCCACCCCTTGGTTCGGGAAAGTGGGAATTGACTCCGACGAAGGATCTTCTAGCATAACAGGAAACGTGGTCAAATTTGCTGGGTATTATCAAGAGGGAGGGGGGATGTGCATACGTTCTTATGGGGCAAATAATATAGTTAGTACGAACTTCTGTGAGATCGACAGTGCTGCTAACATGAATGTGACTTCGCTCGCCGCTGGTGTTTCTATCGCTGGAAGAAACACTATTGTTTCCTCAAATAGTATTGTTGGTCCATATGCCTTCCCCAATACGAAAGCATCAATTGCGGGTAATAGTTATTATGGAATACGTCTTGCCTCAAGTGAAACCTGGAGGGGAAACAAGTGTATAATCGGTTCCAATAATATTAGGAACGTAACATCGGGAATCACTGCTATAGGAGCGAGTGCAATAAACGAAGATCACACCCTATACAGTACACAAATATCAAACAACAGTATTTCTGGTTCTAAGTGGGGGATTTACATAGTCCCAGAGGATAAAACCGGAGTATTTTCAGATTTCATGATCAAAGACAACATTATTGATAGTTGTGAAAGCACGGGTATGTGGTTTAAGGGCAGCGGTCCAATTATTGTGGAAGGAAACTCTTTCAACAATATGAGCGACAAGATTATTAGGGTTGGTGGGGTAAATGATGTAGGGACTTTCAGGAATAATGTATGGGACGGGGAGACGCTGGACCCGACGACGGACCCGATATTAGTGGAAGTTTTAGCAACAGAATCGATCATAACAGAGTTAGGAAACTCATGGAATCCCAAAGAGTCCACGATTGTCAATGTAAGTACCCAAACAGCAGACTATAGTGCCAATGTTATTACAGACAGCACCATACTTGTCGATGCTACAATCGCAGCAGTAACGATTACTCTCCCGACTGCTGTTGGATATACTGGTAAGAACTTTCGAATCAAGAAAGTTGATAACACTGCCAACGCAGTCATTATAGACGCCGACGGTTCGGAAACTATTGATGGGGCGTTCCAAGTCACTATCAGTACACAATATGGTGTATCTGACATTGTTAGCGATGGAACAAACTGGCATATTTGTTAAATATTATATTGTATAAATATTTGCAAGATTGCGATCACAATACAAGGATAGACGGTAAATGGCATGGCTCTTAATACCAAATAATCGAGTGTGGGAATACGATAATGCACCACCAGACCCAGGTGCGAATAGTCCATACCGACCACTGTGGTTAAAACAAACTGCGGGAGTTCGGACAAATAGTGACGGACAAAAAGTTTTCACGAAAGTTCGTAAGGTTGGAAGCACTGTCGATACTATGGGCGAGATAGCTAAAACATACTGGGATGTTAAGGGAGATGACCTAAAGTTTCAGATGGAGGTGTTGATACCATCTGACGACCGAGACTTCACAATACCTTGTCAGGAGGACGGAGGAGTAGCATTCAGTGCTATAATTGATTGGGGTGATGGTACGACAACAACCACTACCACATATAACGGGGGTGGACTAACTCACACTTATTCTGCTGGCGGCACTTATACGATAAAGATCGATGGGACTTTCCCGAATATATATTTTGCTAACGTTGGTGATAAAGATAAAGTAAGAAAGGTACTAAACTTAGGTCACGTTGGTTGGACAAAACTTGACAATGCTTTTTTTGGATGTGTTAACTTAACTGAATTTTCAGCAGGTGCTTCAGATACATCAAGTGTTACAACCTTCGCTGGTTGCCTCCAATCATGTTCCGGACTGACTATACCAGAGTTAGGATTTAGTACTGAATCCGCACAAAGGTTTGATGCTTTTTTAAATGGATCCAACGCCTTGACAGATGCTCCTGGGATAGAGAAGTGGGACATCACTAATCTAACCGTGACTCCAGTAAATAATCTATACCTATTTATTTATGCCTCCGGAAAAATGACAACAGAAACATATGATGCTATGTTGATTGCATGGGCAGCACAAACACCTCTCGCGCCAGTAGGTGAGTCCAAGTTTGGACTGAGTCAGTTTAGCGGATTACCAGGACCAGCAGCAACTGCGCGAGAGGTGCTTGTCAATGCCTTTGGATCAATCGTAGATGGCAATGCGGTTCCTCTTACTTCAGCGCATACTCTCGCTGGAGCAAGTGATTGGTGGGATCCTATTGGCATTGTTTATGATGGTGGGAAACAGTGGTTCACCAACCCTAATCCCGATCAAGGTGCTGCTGCACAACCCAGCAATTCTGGAGCAAGAGCGTGTGCATTTAATGATACAGGTTTTACTGATGTGTCGGTGTCATCGACTCGGCACAGCGCAGTTGGTGGGCACTCTGGTCCGGTTGTTTGTATAAATCCCGATGATACTAAGTTCGGGTTGTCACTCTTCATTGAGGATCTCTACGGCAATGGTTTTCTCACCTATATCCTGTGGGAACTCGGTAGACAGCCTGATGATATCGCCCCGATATTATTGGCATATGCTCCAAACCGTGTTGTGGGTCATGACGTAGTTCTGCGTATGGACGTAGTTGGGGGCATTCTGAAGTGCTACGCAGATGATGTGCTGATTACATGGACAGATGGGTCAACTACTTATGACATATCCGCATTGGCACCTGGTTTGCTTAATAGCACAAAGCATGGTATGAGTGTTGATGTAAACGGGGATGGTCCCCAGACTGATGCAATGAAAGCAGGAACAGTGCCATTCGAAAGGCAAGGTAACATACCTTGTGGGATATACCCGACCGTTATTCTGCCCCTCTAAATTTAACAATAACCCACAAGGAACGAGGGAAAGAGAATATGACCATGATAACAAGAACATCAGGATTTGGGATTATAGGAACACGGGCATATTTTCCCGATCCTGCTTATCCTAATGCTTGCATTTCCTATCGTGACGATACGGTTGTCCAAGAGTTTGCTACTAAAGAACTCTTGATGTCTGCTCACAGAGAACAGTTTCCAGATCAACATAGAGAACAGTTTCCAGAAGAGTACGGTGATTAAAAGGAAGATAAAATTTTTACAATACCTACAGCAGAACTTATAGGAAAGCATCTCTATCAGGTTGAATCTTGGTTGGATAGTATTGCCCCAGAAGATTATACAGCAAAGACCATAGCACTCGGACTGCAATGTAGAAAGTTGGAAATGTTTTTTGTACACTCGGACACAGATAATTGTCTGATGGGAATAGTAATCGTTTATTCTGAAGATATTGATAACAATCTGCTTGTCGTGGGTGCTGCTGGGGATGTTAACAATGAGTGGGAGATGCTCGACAAAGACTACACAGAACTAGCGAAGTCGAGAGGATGCACCTCTTATGAGTTTCGTGCGCGCAAAGGATTCTTGCGAAAGTTTAAGAAATTTGGAATCGTTGAGAAGTATACAGTCATGCGTAAAACATTTTAACATACAGGAAGTGTATAAATAGAATCATGAAAGGCGAGAAGAATAAAAAAACAAGGAAGTGTGATGGTTATGACCCTTCTACACACGAGTGGGGCACGGATGCCTCCGTTCTTCGAGCAAAGAATTTGACACCAAACGAGAAGACAGGCATGAAGTCGTTTAAAGAGTTCACTGAGGCGACATATCAGGGTAAAAAAGTTACACTAAACAGTCCTAGTGCTGGTGACGTGAAGAAGTCTAAAGTATTTGTAAAGGATGGAGACAAGGTCAAGAAAGTTAATTTCGGTGACCCCAATATGACCATCAAGAAAGACCAGAAAGGAAACAAGGCATCCTATTGTGCAAGGTCTGCTGGCATTGAAGGCGGTGGCAAGGATAAGACGAAAGCAAACTATTGGTCGCGCAAAGCGTGGAACTGTTAGAGAAAATTAAAAAGGCAACCCATGAAAAATAAAGGTACACCACCGTCAAATAAGGGCAACCCAGTTGCGAAGCATATGAGAACTTTCAACAAGGCAACTGTCCAGCGCGACCGTAAGAAAGACGACAAGCGTGGTTACAGCAAGCACTCGAAGACATACGAGTCTGCTGAAGAGTTTGTACCCCATGATATGTTTCACCCAGAGACAGGCGAGAAGAAACGTGCCGACTCCAAAGCAACCCACCTTGTATTGAAGGCAAGAGGTTGGACCCATAGTAAGAACGAATCTGTCGAGCAGGTTGATGAGGACTATTTTTCTGTCCAGTTTTATGATGCGAAAGGTAAAGTAGATTCTTCTTCGAAAAGTTTCAAAGATCAAGCATCAGCAAAGAAGTATCTTGCTAAAGCAAATGCTACGACTAAGGTTGGATCTTACAAGATGCACAAAGTCCAAGGTCGAATGGAATCTGTCGAGCAAGTTGATGAATCTAAAGAGACGAAAAAGCAACACCAAGATGCGCTCATGAAACTACATGCACTTAAAGGCACACGTTTCTTCGACAGGAAAAAGGTCAAATACCACGAACTCGAATTAAAGAAATTGA
>OOFS01000005.1_pt1 | contig 34216 bp, 51 predicted proteins | sample 1670411 | NCBI WGS metagenome assembly OOFS01 (sample SAMEA98152918, study PRJEB22522) | marine metagenome | biome: marine biome; feature: marine water body; material: sea ice | place: Arctic Ocean | collected 27-Sep-2015 | depth 0.05 m | reverse complement strand
TCATGGCGATATCACTGAAAAAGATTACAAAAGTGCAATGGCAGTTATCAAAAAGATAGCAGGTGATAAAGTTGCTGCTGAAGTTTCAAGCGATAAGGCAATCTCCAAACTTTTGTATGGTCGTCATCGCGTTTCTGGCACTGACATCATGCGAGACCGTCAAGGTTTATCTGGGCGCAAGAAAAATAAATCTGGAAAACTGTCTAAAGTTTCTATGTCTAACTTTAAGAAAGACGTAGAAGATGCTATGAGTAGGCACCAAAAGGTGACAAGGAAACTTCCCGAATCTGTCGACAACGCCAAATCAGAAAAAGACTCAGCAAGAATGAAACTCCGACACGCGAATCAAAAGGTTCGACTCGCCAAGAAGCAAGAGCGCGAGAATGATCGAGTATCTGAAGACGCTGATGACCCAAATTCTTCTGCAAAGAAACCAATGAAATTCAAGAAACCAGATGGCACTACTGGTGTCAAGATGGTTCCCGCACACCAAGATGTCCAAACAGAAGCATGTTGGGACTCGCACAAACAGGTAGGCACCAAGAAGAAAGGTGGTAAGACCGTACCGAATTGTGTCCCTAAAGAATCAAGCAAGTTGTCCGAGTTGTCGAACGACAAAGTCCACAACTACCTGTCGAAGTCTATGCATCAGTCTGACGATGCAAAGAGCAGAGGCGATTCTAAACTCCGCGCCAAGCGAGAGAAAGGAATCAGGTTAGGACTCAAGAAGCAGACTGGTACAGCGAAGGTCGCATCTACTGAATCATACCAGCAGGTTCTCGAAGCATCTTCTAATTATCTTTCCAAAGACGACTTACCAGCAAAAGTTAAACGAGTCGTGATTAACATATTCAAACTGGCGAAGAAAGAGAAGAAAAAGATCGCAAGACTTTCTGTCGAACTGGTCAGCAAGAAGTATTATGTCTATGTTGAACTGGGTAGAGATAACAATGAGGAGGAATTTGTAAGCAGGATGATGGACATGGAGACGGGCAGAGAAAAGTTTCTCGAGATCCACCCATCCGCGAGCGTACACCCTGCACCAAACGTCAGCATCAGGGAAGCAGTCCAGCAAGTTGATGAAGGCGTGTTGAACGACATTCGTGACTTTATTGTTGCTGTCGGTGCCGCAATACCAACCAAGAAAAATAAGAGAAATGCTAAAGACAAAGCACTAGAAGATCAAATTCGTATGGCAATGGAAGCAGACCCAGAGTTTGATAAGATCGTCAGGTCTGTCGTCTTCGTCAGGAAAGATGGCGTTGCTGCATTTAAACAAGGTGGTCGAGACAAACTTGATAAGTATGTTCACAAGACCGTTGATGCAAAAGTGGCAGCGAAACTCGGAACTCTGGTGAAAGGTCATATAAGAACAATGGCCAGTGGAGAGACGAGGAATCTTGGCCAAAACCCTCGTTTTAACAAGGGAGAAAAAAAGGCGAAGGAGCAGGGCAAAATAGTGTACGGGGACGATATGTATATGACGCGAGTGACTACCACGCAATCCATAGGCAAGATAATCAAACAGGTAGCAAAACGCGCATACGATGACGCAAAGAAAGAACAGAAAAACGAATCTGTCGAGCAGGTTGAAGAAGGTAGAAAGTTAGTCCTCAATATAAACCCAAAGTGGTCTATGAAAGAGGTCAACCGTGAAATCAAAGACACTACCCAAGAAATCAAACAGGGTCAGGCAGATCACAAAAGACGACCAATGAACCCAACACAAGCAGACCAGCACTGGCAGCGTAAGCACTACCTCGAAAAACTGGTCGCGCTGAAGAAGAAAAAGAAATCACTTGGAGAAGAAACTATGTCGGATTCAATCTCAGGTAACTGGGGCAAGGTCAACGAAGCACTTTCTGATGTTGTAGTCAAGAAGATGCAAGATATGGTTGGTGGTCCAAAGAACATGCCACGTGGACCAGAGTTCCGCGCTCTGAAAGCAAAGGCACAGGCAGCAGTTGCAGCAGAGAAGAAAGCGAAGAAATCAGCACCAAAGGCGAAGACTACTACAAAGACTGCCAAGGGCAAAACCCACAAAGGTTCTGCTGATGCTTCTGATCGTAACATCATCATGCAACTCCGTATCGCGCAAGACTCTATGAACCATGGCGACAAAACTGGCGATGTTCTCGTCTCGCCAACTCGTACTGTGGCGTTGAGCAAAGGTAAGATCGATGCTCTTCTGAAGAAGCATGACGCTCTACAAAAACCTGTCGACAAACGCAAGTTCGTCGTGTTGATGACCAAAGCACTCCGAAAGTTGAAGTAGAATGTTTATAAGTACAATACAGAAGTGGGCAATCATAGCAGTTGTCGTCACCACTATAGTTGGCGGTGTTTCTGGTGTTGTATGGTGGCAGGTTAATAAGATAGACACCCTCATAGCAGAGAACGCTGTGCTAGAACAATTGTCCGAAGATAATGCTGCTGCTGTAGAACTTCTATATTCACAGATACAAAAGCAGATGGACCTAAATAAAGAACTATACAGCAACATGCAAAAGTCGGAAGAGAAACGAGAAGAAGTTATACAGGTATTCAGAGAACATGAACTGACATATCTCGCTACAATGAAACCCGATTGGATTACGAGAATAATAAATAATGGCACACGCGAAGTATTTAATAACCTTGAGTCTATTACTGCTCCTTAGCGGGTGCGCACAACAGACTAGAGTACAGTATGTCGATCAGGTTATAGAACCGAAGGGTCGTCCACGTGGAGTTGAACTTGCGGACATTCAGTGGTGGGTGGTAACACCAGATAATGCTGCGCAGTTTACTAGAGAGTTCCAAAAGGATACGGGTGACATAGTATATATTGCTATATCTGTTCCTGACTACGAAAATTTGTCACTAAACATGGCAGAATTACGAAGATATATTGAGCAACAGAAAAGTATAATAGTGTACTATGAAAATAGTATAAATAAAACCGAACCCGACAACTAAAAACGAATAGGTATTAAGATGGACCGAAAAGAAATACAAGGCATCTGGGACGCTTTCCAAGCAGTTCAAGAGAAAAAACTTTCCGACAAGCAGAAAGAACTTGACGTGGACGGAGACGGAGACATCGAAGGAGACGACTTCGCGGCACTTCGAAAGAAGAAGAAGAAGGCAGACGTGGTCGAAGAAGCACCCACTGTTGCTACTAAGAAAGCACCAGCGCGCAAAGGCGACAAGTCTAACCCTGATGCCTCTGACCTGAAAAGCGTCAAGCAAGAATCTAAAGACGACGAGTCTGATGAAGATGATTCTGAAGAAGACGAAAAGAAATCAAAGAAACCAAAGAAGGGTGTCAATCCATTCGCCAAGAAGAAAGGCGAAGACGATGAAGAAGAAGGCAAGAAAGATGTTGCAGAAGCAGCATGGTTGCAAGACCTCGCTGTTATCCTTCAAGGTCTTGATGAAGCACAAGTAGACGTGCACACTAAAGGTGCTGAAAAAGGCGAAGGAATTGCTGACAAAGAATCTCCGAAGTCAAAAGAATTTATTGCTTTGCATAAGAAGTCTGAGAAAGATCTCGAAGATAAAGAAGAACAGGGACACAAAGATGTATCCAAAGCAGGTCGTGCTACTAAAGCATCTCCAGCACGTGGGAATTCTGATCAACTCAATAACGGGGACAAGTCTCCGGTTAAACCTGGAAAATAATTATGGATTTTTTAAATGCGATCAACCCACAATGGGTTCTGTTAACTGGGGTTGCGGGAGTCGTCATATATCTCGTGGTTTCTTTCATTAAAAGTGGCAGTGAGGATTTGGGTATAGTAAAGTCTACTAATCCACAAACAGAGTATATTCATGCAGGTGAGTTTCGTGAGACGCCAGAGTTTGAAGAGTCATTGTTGCAAAGAATGACAAAGGGAAAGTTAGAAGACCATGCCCGTGAATTGGGCATTGAACTTGATCGCCGTATGACCAAGGCAAACATGCTTGCTGATTTTAAGAGTCAAATGGAGACCCGCGCCGACGCATGATGCTGGTTATAGATACTCTATAATGTAGAGGAATGCCAGTGATTATTAAAGAAATAAACGAAGAAAACTTCCTCATCTATGCCGCGAAGAACTATTATTGTCCTCTTGCGATAGATGCGGAAGAATTTTATGAAGAGTTGAAAAGGTTTAAGTATCTCAAACGTCTTTTTAACAGATATACTAGAGGTGGCGAACTTTGTGAGAGGTTAATACTAAATCATATAACCATATTGATAAATGTGTTTGGTTGTGAACCTGCAATTCTTATGTTATTGTTTAAGTTGGGACCGGAAAATCTATCGGTCATAAAACCATTTCTAGACCACCTTCAGGCAACCAGAGACGGAGACTTTGAAGAAACTATAACAGACCCATGGGTCGTGATTAAATTGGAAAATATTTAATGGGTATACTTTCAAACACCGCTGACCTAGTCTACACACTGCGCTTCTTGCGGTTGCTGACCACCAAGTTCGAAGACAGTAATGCATTCGAGATGGGTCTTATCGACAAAGACGGAAAGAAACTCCGTTCACCAGAAGGCAGAACTGAAAAGAGTGCATACAACTTATTCCACCGCCTAGTCTTCAACCTCAAGAAATTACTCGCCAAAGTTCCTGGCGGTAAATCATCCCTTGCTTCATATGCATCCGCATTATACCTAATAAAAGAACACCTCGAACTCGCTGACTTTGCCGTAGAAAAGATTGTGGAGGCATGTGATCTCGACCCGACACTGGACTTGACAGAACATACTTCTTGGTTTTGCGCCAAGGACGGGATGCTCTCCAGTGGCATGTATACACTCGCTGAACCCAAAGTCCTCGCGAGCACGTGCGAAGAAGTCTGTAAGGCAGGCGACAAAGTCCGTGTACTTGATAATGCATATCCACTCGACAACATTCTCGGGTTGGACATATTCGAAGCAGTGCATATTCGCACTAACCAAAAGATCTACGTCGCCAGTGAAGAACTGAGACGATGAAATCATTTTCCCAGTTTATACGAGAGGGTTTTCTCGATGACATACTAGCAGACTTCGAACCTGTCTCTCAGGCAGAAATCAATAAGGTAATGAAGAAGTCGGACGCTGTACTCGCAAAGTATGCCAAGCCAAAGAGTCCGTACAAGTCATATAAACCTCGCAAGTACAGTGGGCAGAAACAAGAAGGGTTTTCTGAGTATGTCCGTTCACAAGGCGAACTGAAGAAAGCATGTGGTGGTAAGGTAACTCTCGATAACATCATCGGGATATTCGCGAATGGTAACATAAAGGTTGCTGATAACTTTCAACCGATGATTGACGTAAGTGAGTTGTGGAAGATAAGAGAATACGACCGCAAGATGATTGGTGGTTACACTGGTAAGAACACTGAAGCAGAAATGAAGAAACTGACTGCTGACATTAAGAAGAACGGAATCAAGGAACACGGATATGTTTCCATCGACCGAAGAAAGAACGGTGACGTTGAAGTTCTTCTGGGCGAAGGCAATCATAGACTTGGAATTGCAAAGGCAGTCGGCATCAAGCAGATGCCCATAATGTTCTCATACGGAAACATACGATGAAAACGTTCTTCCAATTCAACGAAGCATTTGATTCCTCATATAAGTTCACTGGCAAGAAGGTTGCCGAAGACGAATACTCATACGGGTTCGATTCTGAATTCACAGACGCTGACGGAAAGACGAAAAGAAGTCGACTCGATGTCGATATAGTCGGTTCTGAAAACGCGGACGATGATGATTATTATATGTGGGATGTCGGTTTCAGTCGAAGGTCGAAGCAGGTCTTGACGAAATTCGGCAAGGAATACACTACCCTCGGAAAAGCATCATATGATGTTACTGGCGGTGGAGATGCTCTGAAGATATTTTCTACTGTTATGAAGATATGCGATGACTTCATAAAGAAAGAAGATCCAAAATATGTTTCGTTCGGTGCAGAGAAACCGAAAGGTTCAGACCCAAAGACACTGGCGAGTAGAGAGAAACTCTATCTCCGTATGTCGAAGAAATTCTTCGGAAAGAAATTCAAGATAATAGTAAAATCGACTGCGCAGCAATCGGTGTTCTACTTGGAAAAGAAATGAAATCATTCTCTCAATTCAACGAAGCGTTCGACTCTCCATATAAAATATCGCTAACTCGTATGGGCAGCGGCAAAGAGTATATCCACAAAAATGCAATGGCAACATACAAAGGCGAAGCAGTATTGGGGGACGGAACCAAACTCATTATTAGAATCGTAGGTACGCCTGAAGTCAACGACCCTAAAGAATTTGATTGGGAAATCATCTTCACACGAACAAAGAGTGGAGATGGTAGGGCGGCATCGATGGATGCAACTGGGCAAGGCGATGAACTCAGGGTATTCGCAACCGTCATTGATGCCATTAGGCAGTTCATAAAAGAGGAAGACCCGAAGTATATCATGTTCAGCGCAGAGAAAACTGACCTCAAGAAAATGGCAGCAATCAAGAAAGTTGACCCTGAAGCAGCAAAGAAGATGCAGAGTCGCGAGAAGTTGTATAGTCGTTTGATAAAACGATACTTCTCCAAAGACTTCAAGGTCAAAGAAAGCACAAACAGGATAGCAACGACATACACGTTGGAAAGAAAATAGAGATACAGATATCTACTATACTAAATAGATCCATAAGTTTAATACTAGGAAAAGTGTAATGAAAAAGTTTAGCGACTTCTCGGAAGAAATGACAACTACTGGTGATGCGGGTATTCCTGCTGACACCGTTAACATGGGTTCGAAGAAGAAGCGTGCCCCCGTCACTCGACGTTACATCGAGATCATGGGCAAGAAAAGGATTCAACAGAAAGAAGAAGTTGAAGTCGATGAAGCAAAGATCCCTTCCAACTATCTTCAAATAGCAGCAAGGGCAAAGAAGAAAGCGAAGAAAGCAGCATTAGGGAAAGCAAAACCAGCGAAGCAAGAGTACGAGTATTCTACCCACAGCACTGGTATACAGAAGAACGGTAAGAAAGAAACTATCGTCGTCAAGCATGGCAGAGATCCTAAAGCAGCAGATGCCGCTCATAAGAATATTTCCAAAGATTCATTCAGCAGACATATCCTCAATCGCAAACCAGTCAAAGAAGCAACCATCAATCCTACCGATGGCAAGAGCACAGGCAGTGACTCTTCTGTCAAGCAGGTCAAGTCCAAAGCAGACTTCATGAAAGGTCGAAAGGATCCAGCGAAGAATCCTGTAAGAAAGAAATTCAGGGAATATGTCGGGGACGATGTCGAGTTCAACGAATCAATCAGCGATTTGCTGGAATCAAACTTGCCTATAAACATGTTGATCCCAAACGGTGTTGGTGGTGGTCGCTCAATGCAATCAGCAGCAAAGAGTATGATGAAGAATCTTTGGAGAGATCTTACTGGTAAACAACAAAGTGTAGTCTACAAAGTTCATAAACTCACACAATCAGATGACGAACTCGGAAAGATATACCGTGATGGTTGGAAAGGTGGTGGCACTTCAATGAAACCTGGAGCGCGTAAAGCATTCGATGCCAGAGTAAAAGAGTTGCTGCCAAATGAAGCGACTCGCGACTATGTTGCTGCTTGGAAGAGCGTTAAAGCAAAAGTTCAATCGTCAATGAAAGACCAGAAGAACGAGTCAGTTGATGAAGCAAAGAAGGTTTTACCAACAGCGCACTCAGCAGTCAAGCACGTATCAAGTGGTCTGGGTACAAAGAAATTAAACTCGGATGGTTCTGCTACTATAACAACAAAGTCAGCAACTATGGCAGACCACGTTCTGCGTGGTATGAACGATCACGGTATCGAGCACAACAACTCAGAGAAAGCATTGAAGAACCACAAACAGAGTGGTAAGCATGCAGAAACTGGCAAGAAGTTTAAAGTACAGGTCTCATCCAAAGATGGTCGTACACATACCATACACGTCAAAGAATCTGTCGAGCAGGTTGATGAACTCTCTCAAGGTTTGAAGAAGCGATATATCAATCGAGCAGCAATGTCAGCAGCATCCAATGCACACTCAGACGGTATCAGCAGAAAACTGGGGAAGAATAAGCATAAAGATAAAGTTTTGAACAGGTTGAGAGGAATCAACAGAGCAACCAAAGAAGAAGTCGAACAGGTTGACGAGTTGAGCACTAAACTCCTGAAGCGTTATGACAGGAAGAATGCCACAAGCGGAGCGAACCTACGCAAGAAAATGAATAAAACTGCTGACACTGTTCGTAAGAGCGCAAGTGGTTATGCAACTCCAAAGCAAGCAGCACGATTCACCAAGGCAATGGACAAGCACAGCAACCGTATGGACGGTGCTAACCGTTCACAGCAGACACAACTCAAACGCGCACAGAAAGAATCTGTCGAGCAGGTTGATGAAGTTATAGGCAGTGCTATTGGACTGGCAGTAGGCGCACATGCTGTTCATCGTGCTGCAAAGAAAATGGCACATAACCATGGCGTTGACAGTACAAAGAAAACTGCCACCAACTTTGCCAAGAATTTCGGTAAAGCAGTTGTCAACCCTAAAGACTATGCCCGCACAGGAAAGGATGTGGCCAAAGGTATAAAGTCGACTGCACAATCTCTCCGCAAAAAGATGAAGAAAGAATCTGTTGATGAAGGTCTTGCCATCAAGAGCGGAAATGAAGGTGGTGGATACTACAACACTTCTCATAACGTCAAGCATGGCGGTAACGAAACGAAGACCAAATCAGGATACGCGAAGACTCACGCTGATGTCAAGAAGCATACTGGCGGTGAAGATACTCACGTCAGAGACTACCTTGACTCCAAGCGCGGACGTCACCTCGTAGGCAAGGAACAGGACAAAGGATACATCAAGAAAGACTTTGCCAAGTTCAGCAAAACCTACAAAGCGTCTGATTATAAGTGGTCATAACGTCAGGTCATACTACCCTAAAATAATTTATAGGTAGTACATCTTACCACTGGCACATCCCTATATAACTCTACCCAGAGAATTATATAAGGATTTTACCAGTGCCAAAAGAAACCTATCTCGGTGTTGAAATTGATCTATCCCGTGATGAACTATTCGACCAACTCGGTCTAGCAAGACTCAAAGAATCATATATGAGGGAAGATGAAACTTCTCCTCAACAAAGATTTGCTTTTGTTTCAAAGACCTTCTCCTCCAACCCAGAACACGCACAAAGACTCTACGAGTATGCTTCAAAGCACTGGTTGTCATACTCAACTCCAATCCTCGCATACGGGCGCACTAACAAAGGGATGCCAATCTCTTGCTTCCTGAATTACATCGAAGATACTGCTGAAGGATTAGTCAACAATCTATCTGAAACAAACTGGTTGTCCATGTTCGGTGGTGGTGTTGGTATTGGGTTTGGTATCCGTTCTTCAGACGACAAGTCAACTGGCGTCATTCCACACCTAAAGACATACGACGCCTCCTCGCTCGCGTACAGGCAAGGTAAAACAAGACGAGGGTCATACGCTGCTTATCTTGACATCAGTCATCCAGATGTAATAGAGTTCCTCGAGATGCGTAAACCGACAGGTGACCCCAATCGTCGATGCTTGAATCTACACCACGGCATCAATGTCCCCGATAGGTTCATGGAGATAATCGAACGCTGCATGCAAGACGAAGATGCAGATGACGGTTGGAACCTGACAGACCCATCAAGCGGCGAGATTCGCGAAACAGTCTCAGCAAAAGAACTGTGGCAGAAGGTACTTGAACTGCGTATGGAAACCGGCGAACCGTACATCCACTACATCGACTCAAGCAATCGAGCAATGCCTCAGTTTCAGAAAGACTTGGGTCTGAAGATTCACCAGTCTAACCTATGTTCGGAGATCATTCTCCCAACAAACGAAGAACGGACAGCTGTCTGTTGTCTGTCATCTGTCAACGTTGAGCACTACGACTCATGGAGCAAGAACACTATGTTCCTGCGTGACATGGCAGAGATGCTTGACAACGTGCTACAGTTCTTCATCGACAACGCGCCAGATACAGTGAAGCGAGCAAGGTTCTCTGCTATGCGTGAACGGTCAATTGGTATCGGTGCGCTGGGTTTCCACGCATACCTCCAGAAGAAGTCGATGCCATTCGAATGCGCAATGGCGAAGGTACTGAACAACCGCATATTCTCTCACATCAAGACTAAAGTGACAGAGGCGAGTATTCAGTTGGGCACGGAACGTGGTGAAGCACCTGACGCTGAAGGAACAGGACAGAGATTCAGTCACACGATGGCAATTGCCCCGAACGCATCCAGCAGCATCATCATGGGCAACACCTCGCCTAGCATTGAACCATATCGTGCCAATGCATACAGGCAGGACACTCTCTCGGGCGCGTTCATGAATAAAAACAAATACCTTGTCGCGTTGATTGATAAGAAGATTGAACTGGGCGCAACCAAACTAGATGCTAGTGAAATTTGGTCCAGCATCATCGCCAACGATGGTTCGGTTCAACACCTCCGCTTCTTACAACCAGAAGAAAAGGATGTGTTCAAAACTGCGATGGAGATTGACCAGCGATGGATTATTGAGCATGCCGCAGACAGGCAAGCATATGTTGACCAAGCGCAATCTCTCAATGTATTCTTCCGCCCAGATGCAAACATCCTCTACATCCACACAGTTCACTTTCTCGCGTGGAAGCGCGGATTGAAGACCATGTACTACTGTCGTTCTGAGAAACTCGGCAAGGCAGACAAGGTGAGTGCGCGTATCGAACGTGATGTGATTAAAGAGATCGACCTTGCTGCTGTCATTGATGACAGTGAATGCATTGCGTGTGAGGGTTGAACATATGTGGGGGTCTCTATGAAAGCAGGTTACATATTGGATAAAATCCTCAGTGATGAGGAATTGAATGAAGCGCGAGAATTTGCAGCAGGTCTCAGTTTCTACACAGTATATCAAATGTATAATCTTTTTCACTTGGACAGAGCAGATGTCCCTAGAGAGGATACTTCGGGTTTCACGTCCGCCTTGAAGAAATACTCAAAGCACGACAAGAGTATTGGTTCATATTTCTTGAGATATAGGAAGGGGTCGTTCACAAGATGCCACCACGACGACGACACAGACCTCACTATCGTCACCTTACTAGACGACAAGGACTTGGTCGGGGGACACTCAATTGTTTTGGAAGAATATGAGGAAAGAAAAAGACCCGCAGAACAATACTGTAGGAGAGACGAAAGTAAAGAACCCACCGGACCATACGGACAACAGATTATCCCAGATATCCTGCCAGTAAAAGTTGGCGAGAGTTTAGTTTATGGTCCAGAACTGAAACACGGAGTTTCACAAGTGCATGGAGGAGAGCGATTAGTTTTGGTCTCATGGTATAAAAACAACAGCAAGGTATCCTAATGAAGTTAAAGTTGACAGACGAAAGAGAATATTTCAAACCATTCAATTACCCATGGGCATATGACGCTTGGTTGAAGCACGAGCAGTCCCATTGGTTACACACAGAAGTCGCTATGGCAGAAGATGTGAAGGACTGGCAGCGTAAGATCTCTCCAGAAGAAAAGGGTTTCCTGACTAACATCTTCCGTTTCTTCACGCAGGGCGACATCGACGTTGCTGGTGGTTATGTTAACAACTATCTCCCGTACTTCCCTCAACCCGAGGTGCGCATGATGCTCATGGGTTTCGCTGCGCGTGAAGCACTTCACGTTGCTGCATATTCTCACCTGATCGAGACTTTGGGCATGCCTGAGTCAACATACAACGAATTCTTCGAGTACGAAGCAATGCGAGAGAAACATGACTACTTTATGGAGTTGTCTTCATCAAACGGAACCAAGGAATCGGTTGCAACAAATATAGCGGCGTTCTCTGCGTTTACTGAGGGTATGCAGTTGTTTTCATCTTTCATCATGTTGCTGAACTTCCCGCGCCACGGTAAGATGAAAGGCATGGGACAGATAGTAACTTGGTCCATCGTTGACGAAACAATGCACGCTGAGTCTATGATTAAATTATTTCGTACATATGTAGAAGAGAACCTAGAAATATGGAATGATGAACTCAAGAGCAAAGTTTATGCAATCGCAGAGCGCATGGTCGAACTCGAAGATCAATTTATAGACCTCGCTTTTGCAATGGGTCCAATGGAAGGATTGTCCGCAGAAGAAGTCAAAGAATATATACGATACATCGCAGACCGTCGTTTGATTAGTTTGGGTATGAGAGGGATATTTAAGGTTAAGAAAAACCCGATACCATGGGTTGAGGAAATGATCAATGCGCCTACGCACACCAACTTCTTCGAGAATAGGTCAACGGACTATGCACGTGGTGCAATCAGCGGAGACTGGAAGAACGTTTGGGGCGCAGTTAAATAGTGTCTGGAGAAATGAATATATACTTCTGGAAATCTAATGGATATAAGAATGGATGATAGTTACACTATAGATTGTGGACTTTGCGAGACAATAACAGAAGTTATTGTCGACTCAACGGGAGGGTCTGAGCCAGAGTACTGCCCGATGTGTGGCACGCCGATTATCCCAGAATGACTTGGTTATATGAAGGCGAGGAGTTCTCGCCAGAGTATGAATCAATCGAACATTGGGTTGGGTTCGTCTATGTTATAACGGAACTGAACACTGACATGAAATATGTTGGCAAGAAGTTCTTCCATAGAAAAAAGACTTTGCCTATAACCAAGACCCGCAAGCGCAGGAAACACACTCGGGTAGAGTCAGACTGGAGAGAATATTTCGGGAGTTCAGTCAAGGTGCAGGAGTTACGCGAGCAGTATGGCCCAGATGCATTCAAGAGAGAAATAATTCGCTTGTGTGCGACCAAAGGGGACTGTGCTTATTATGAAACGAAAGAGCAATTTGACCGTGGTGTCTTACACAACGATGATTACTACAACGGCATTATCAACTGTAGGATAAATCGGTTTCACCTTTCGGTAAACAAAAAATGACAATTAGGTCTGATCACAGCGTGTGGTTTCCTAGATAAAATTGTACATGAGGAATTAAATATGATAACAGAAATACAAACAGGTGAACAAACAAGGTTAGAACTCTACGAGATCCTAGATTCTATCAGCAAAGAAGATCCAAAGTCTAGGGTTGGACTTATCAGAAACTATATAGAAAGGTATTCCTCATTCTCAGATTACGTCCGTTGTGTGTTTGATAAAAATATAATGTTTCTTCTCCCCGACAGTAGACCCCCATTTACCCCAGCGGTAGAAGGTGCTGTATTTTCTAGTTGGCACAATCAAAACCGCACACTGCAATATTTTGTCAAGGGTTTGAATGCAGACAAGTTAAATGTCTTGCGAAGAGAGTCCATGTTTATTGGCATGCTAGAATCTGTCCACCCCGCAGACGCAGAAATCTTGATTGAGATGACTCAAAAGAGAACTCCGTGTGAAGAGTTGACAGTAGAAACGGTGATGGAGGCAATGCCCACTTTGTTATGATTCTTCCTTAATTTACTCACTTAAAGATCGGAGTCGCCTATGGTAACAACAAATCAACTTGAACGATTACGCAAGGATAGCGCAGAGTTATCCCGTTATGTTCATAAACTAACGAGGAAGGGCAAAGAAGACCTTGCCCATAAAGTTGAAAAAAAGCGGGAGTTCCTTGATGATTATATCAATGAACTCGAACTCAGCGACATTCCCGTTCGGGTAAGTAACTAGGAGGTGATCATATCTCGTGCCCTGTTTTCGGACAGGGTTACGTCACCTCTTTCAAATCATTTCACGTATTGCCTAAAAGTTGTTGATTTCTCACTCGAGATGCTTATAATAAAGAACATCGTCTGCCTTCTGCTACATTCTACTCTTTCTCAACACAATGGTGTAGACTAGTGTCTGTACTATCTAATAGTGTACCTTTTTTATTGGAGTTATTTTAATGCCATTGTATGATATTCGAGTTATTGAAACTGGAGAAGAAAAAGAGATGCTTTGTTCGTATTCTTCTTTAAAAGAAAAGATAGATTCAGGTGAGGTAGAAATACTGCACAAAAGTTCGCCTATGTTGGTAACACACGTTGGTGGTACTCTCAAACAAACCTCTGATGGATGGAAAGATATTCTTAAACAGACCAAGAGGTTTTCTGGTCGCGGCAATACAATTAAGGTCTAGATAATGTCACAACAGAAACCCCAACAAAAAAGACAAAGAGACTTCGCCCCTCGCAAGTTAAAGATTGAAGACCTTGGTACATTTGATGCGCTAACAGATAATCAAACGAGGGCCAGAGAAGCATGGAAAGATGGAGACCATCTTGTTTTAAGTGGTTCAGCGGGGACAGGTAAAACTTTTACTGCACTCTACCTTGCTTTACAAGACGTTATGAATAAGTCTACTCCATGGGAGAAGATTCATCTTATACGATCAGTCGTGCCAACAAGGGAGGTTGGGTTTCTTCCTGGAACAGCAGAAGAGAAACTCCTACCATTCATAACTCCGTACATGTCATTGACAAACGATATGTTTGATCAATCCGGTTCCTACAACCAACTTGTTGAGCAGGGGATCATAGAGTTTCATTCTACTTCTTTTATCAGAGGTACAACATTCGACAATGCAATTATACTGGTCGACGAAATGCAGAACTTGACATTTCACGAACTTGACTCAGTTGTTACCAGAGTTGGTCTAGACTCAAGGATAATGTTTGCTGGTGACTACTACCAGTCAGACTTTGTTAAGAAGGGCGACAAGAATGGCATACACCAGTTTCTCCGTATAATTGAAGTTATGAAGAATTTTTCTATTATAGAATTTGGGTGGCAAGATATTATTCGGTCAGACTTTGTTCGTGACTACATAATGACAAAAGAGATGCTTTCTGGAGAGTGGAAGTGAAACGATTATTAAATATTAACGAACTGAAAGATGACCTCGCGCGGGACGAAGGCAGAGTCGATGAGATATACATCGACTCACTTGGACACAAGACGTTTGGTATCGGACACCTTGTACTCGAGACAGACTCAGAGTACAACTGGCCTGCTGGCGCAGAAGTTGAAGCAGACAGGGTCAACGAATGCTTCGAAGACGACATGTTCACGGCACAGAGCGAATGCGTGGAACTATATGGTTGTGAAGAATGGTGGGACTTTGACGGGGAACTACAATCTATCCTAATCAATATGATGTTCAACCTCGGCCGCACACGACTCAATGGTTTCCGCAAGATGAACGCGGCAATCAAAAAACGTGACTGGAAAGAAGCAGGGAAAGAGGGAAGGGACTCTCTCTGGTACAAGCAGGTCGGCAATCGCGCAGAGCGTTTGATGAGTCGTATGGAGAACATGTAATGGCAGCACCTATTGACTTCTCTGCGTGTACAACGCTGGAAGATTGTTTCGCAGTTAAGAAGTTACACCAGTCCCTTAACAAGCATGAATCATTGCGGGACGCTGCCCTGTCCAAGTATGCGACAAGTTGTAAAGTCGTGAAGGAACTTGGAGTGTTCCAAGGAGTAACATTCGGAAGGTTTCTGTCCCTAGATGGCGTCGAGGAAGTGGTTGGGGTTGACATTTCGTTCGACCTCTACCGCTCAAACATTAAAGATATTATCGATTCTTATGCTGCAGCAAACAAGAAGAAAGTCACAATACTTGAAATGAGTTCAACAGACACAAAGTCGGTTTCCCCCTGCGACTTCCTACACATTGATTCTGTACACAATGCGCGACACCTATTGAGCGAACTCGCCTTACACGCTAGCAGCGTATCGGGTCGGATAGCATTTCATGACGTAAACCAAAATGAAAGAGCACTATATAAAGTTGTGGTGAAGTTTGTAAATGAATTTCAACCAAACACATGGGAGATTATAGAGGACTACGACCAAGGAAAGTGCGGTTTTACTATAATCGAGAGAAAGAGGAACTTCAGTGAATGATGATGAGAAATTTCGCGGAGACTTTGACCGCAACGAAGTAGAGGTTGACCTTGATAGGTTCATGGCAATCCTACATGAAAACTCGCAACTCAAAGATGAAATCCGTGAACTAAAAAGTGAACACTCTGTAAACCCTTGGCAGAAGTGGATACACGCAGCAAAAACCATAGACGCATGGAGACTATTTCCTCGCGCATTCATTACTGTTTACATGGTGCTGCTGTACTATTCTACAATGTGGTTTATGTCACTTGAACAACCAGACCTTGCTCAAGCAGGACTTATAAGTACAGTTGTAGGCGCAGGTGCTGCATGGTTTGGACTATACACCCGCTCACACGGAGATGGTGAGTAGTTAGAAGGTTGTGATGGAGATGAATGCGATTAGACAGTGGCGAGGCAGAGACTGGTTATATTTATGGACAAGATAATAAAGATGATCGCAATCACTGGTTGCCCCAAGTCGCAATACTATTCATCTATCTGCCTTGACGCATGGTCTAAACTTGGATATGAGGTCGAATGGTTTGAGGCATCTATCCCAGATACAATCAAAGATTTATGTGAACTTACGTTTGCAGAGAACAAGTGGTCGGGGTACGCATTTACACCAACAGAGAAGGCAATATGGTATAGTCATTATCGTTTGTGGAAGACTGTTGAAGAACCAACATACATTATCGAACACGACACATATCCCATGAATAGACTCCCAGAATTTTCAGATAAACCCTGTGGTATATTCTCCTGTTTTCCTCGCAACCCAAAACATCCAGTTCACACGCCTCAGCATGGCCACGGGAGCGGCATAGCACCTTGTAGTGGATACTATTTGACCCCAGAGACCGCTAGAACTCTCATAAAAAACATCGCCAAAAAGCACGACTGCAACGTCGATGCGTATGTACACGATCAATTCAGAAAACTACTGAACATAAAAGATTCTGAATTTGTAGAATACTATGCTTCCATTTCCACATGCTTCCAGATATATAATCATGATATTGGCGCATCAGCAGAACATAATATTATCAAAAGAGATGTATGAAACGAGCAATCTACCAAGTAACAGTTGGACCACAATCGAAACTTTACAAACACTGCGTGGTATCTGTTGCTGCATATGCTAAGTCGATTGGTGTAGATCACATTGTACAGAACACTCCAAAACTTTGGATAAAACCAGACGCATTCACGGGACAGCGAAGCAAGGAATCATACGAAAAGTATGGGGGTTTCCTTCCAATCTTCGAGAAAGAGAACGTTTTTGATTACATAAATGAGTTCGACCAGATCGCGGTCATCGATGCCGACATCTATATCAGACCAGACAGTCCTAACGTATTCGACACAATTAGTCTAGACTGCCACTTTGGGGCACAGTTTGAACGGGAGTTGCCCGTCAACGAACATTACCGTGCACAAATTGTGAAGTACAGCAGAGAGCAATTGAATAATTCTGTCTGCGCCAAGTATGACTGGGACTTTAATCACCCCAACGGTGGCAGTTTCTTCAACTCTGGCATGATCGTGTACAACTGTGAGAATATGGTCGAGGTCTTGGGTACAACCACTCCTAGAGAGTTCATGGCACGTAATGACTTCCGAGACTTCATTGATGGCATTGGTCCATTCCGCTGGCAGACAGACCAGATAATGCTCAATTACTGGGCAAAGAAAGACAACCTCACCGTCGAGCGTGTTGATTGGAAATACAACGCATTGTTCTCGGCACTGACAAAGGGTAGCATCAGCAAAGCACACTTCATACACTTCTTCATGCGCCACAAACTCCCTGCCAACGGAGAGAACATAGCGCAGTTGATGAGTGCAATTGACTACATATGAAGCGTCTGATATATCAGGTTGCGGTTGGAGCAAAGTCCAACCTGTATGAGCACTGCATAGATTCTGCTGCGAAGTATGCAGAGAAATATGGCGCAGACCATATAGTGCAACGCCAACCTAAACTCCGCATCGCCCCAGACATATTCCGCACACACCGTGAAGGCAAGACGGGTGGTTGGAAGAAAATGGGATATCTCCCGATTTTTGAGAAAGAAAATGCTTTTGAGTTGATGGAAGACTACGACCAGATATTGATTCTGGATGCAGATATCTACATCCGACCTACAGCGTCAAACATATTCGAGCAACTACCTCCTGAGTTTGCATTTGGTGGTGTTAATGAATGTGACATGCCCATAACTCCTCAACACATGGCGAAGATTCGAAACTACTCTCATATGCAGTACGCGAAGTGTCGCACGAACAATTGGAGATACCAAGACTCGTTTGGTTTTGAGTTCTATAACATGGGACTCATGCTGATGAACTCTGCCAAGATCCTCCCGTACCTGCGTGGACAAACACCACGCCAGTTCCTCACGCGCACCGAGTTCCAAGACATGATTGATGGCGTAGGCAACTACAAGTGGTCGACAGACCAGACTCTGCTCAACTACTGGTTGCGGAAAGAAAATATGCCCTGTAAGAATCTTGATTGGAAGTACAACGGTCTGTATTCTTCTTTGCTTGAAGGACGCATAGAACAATGCGACTTTATACACTTCTACTTGAAAGATAAACTGCCTGAGAACGGCGAGAATGTCGAAGCGTTGATGAGAGAAACTAATAATGTTTGACCCTAAAATGTTTATTCATATCCCCAAATGCGCTGGTATGACCATCCGAAGAAGCGACACGCTAAGTGGTAAGATTATCTCTGCCACTCCACAAACACACAAGTCGCCTGACTACATCAAGGCACTCGCAGCGCAGATGAAAAAGCAGGGCGACCAGACCACTAACCCTGAACACGCTCGCTGGCGCGACCTCGACTGGAAGTTCCAAGCATATGATTGTTTTGCTGTTGCGCGTAATCCGTGGGACAGAGTCGTCTCTCGTTACTTTTTTGCCCGCAAAGTTAAGTTCGTTGAGAAAAAATCATCCAAAACGGGTGACAACTGCGATACTTTCGAGGAGTTTCTGGAAGAGAGACACACGTGGGGTGGTGTTCCATATAATTGGCACCGCGCAGTTAAAGGTTGGTATCCAGCTGTTGACCACGTCTGTGATGAAAATAAAAACCTGAAGTGCGATATGATTCGTTTCGAGAATCTTGACGCAGAACTTGAGAAGTATTTTAATATACCAAAGATGACTCGAGCAAGAAACGTAACTGGACTGAATGAAGGATCATACATGGACTTGTACGACGACCGAACTATCCAGATTGTAGCAGACTGGTACAAGACAGACATTGACATGTGGGGTTATGACTTTGACTCGGGCGCACAGCGCAATTATTGGAATGAAGGAATAAAGCACATTTAATGAAGACATTTATTATCTACGTTCCTGGGCATAAAAAATCCGAAGAATATATGCAAGAGACTATCGCTTCATGCGAAGGCATGGGATATGATGCTGTCCCGTTTGAAGGAGCAACCCAACACACAATCAAAGAATGGATTGAGAAATACCCGTTTCTGCAAAAAGATAAACCATACACCCGCATCGAGAAGTTTCGTTCTGAGTCTGAGAAGGTCTACCTGACCAAGAAAGCATGCTTGGCCAATCAGGTGCGCTTATGGCATAAGTGTGTGGAACTGAATGAGACCATCGTATGTTTAGAGCATGACGCTCGGTGTTCGCGAGAGTGGGACAACCCAGAGTTTGACGAGTTTCTTATACTAAACCCAGTCAGCGGTTCAACCCAACCCTGCTTCAACCACGTTGCATCATGCAAGTTTGATGAAGGCATACACACATACCGTTCCTTCCTTTCATATTATTTTTCTAACGACTGGAAAGGAGCATGGATGCCTCCTGGATTGGCGTCATATGCGATCACCCCACAAGGTGCCAAGCGACTCATAGACACTGTTAAGACACAGGGTTGTGAACAAGGCGATATGACTGTAAATAGTTACAATGTACGATTACAATATGCTGCACCAGATTATTTTACGGTGTCAGACAATCTTTCTATGAGTAGAGGGTTTTGATGAGTCTTCTGCATTCTATAAAGAACCCAACGCCCACGAAAAGGGGGAAGGGATACTCGCATCCGGCCAGTGGCAATGTATCTTTGTTTGGTTTCTACAAGGGAAGGAAAGTTAAACTCTACCAAGTGTTTGACCCGAAGCAAATACAGTTGAGACTTGAGGTACAACGAAGCGCAGTCGGTTACTACTTCCCCGAAGTGATGGACTATGACGAACAATACGTTGTGGAAGAATTTATAGAGTCCGAACCATCTGATTGGAACGGATATGAAGAAATGTTTTCTGCCATGATGCGCTTGCGCATGATAGACCGTACACCAGACTTTGATTATCTTGCATACATATATAATAGAGTTGGGATTGACGTACCGAAAGTACATAACCAGATTCCGTGTTTCGTAAACCACAATGACCTAACACGAGACAATGTTGTGGTCGATCGTTATGGCCACCCGAAGATTATAGACAACGACCTACTTGCATGCAATAATGGTTGGTTGTTGAACCTGTATAATGGTAATGGACTATTTGCAAGTTTGAACGAGGAACAGACAAGTCGGTTCTATCAGGATGTTGATGTCAAACTCGCAGAAGATATCTTTAATAATGTAAGGAAGCGGTTTAAAAAACCCGAAGGCAATCAAGATGGCAGATTTAATACAGCAGCATTATTCGGGTAATGATGCCGCGAACTATGTTCGCAACCGAAGGGGGAATGATAAGTGGATAGCAGAGCAACAGTTTATAGAAGACTGCATTGCTCGGAGCGACGTACAAACAGTCATAGATGCACCACTGGGAACTAACAGGTTTTCTGAGACTATCGAAGGGTGTGATAATGTGACCACCTGCATTGGTCTAGAACTTTCTGACGACATGCTCGAACAGTCCTGTAAAAACAACAAAAGTACCAAACTCGAAATACTAAAGTTTGACATTACGGAAACATTCGAGCACCGAGCAGATCTCGTGATCTCCGCAAGGATGCTGAATCTCGTTCCTATCGATGTATCCCTGCTTATGTTCGCCAACCTTCTTAATGCTTCTGACAAGTACTGCGTTGTGACCCTGAGAACAGGCAAGAAACAACTGGTCGATGGAAAGGTGCACGTGCACCCACTATCGCGGTTTAAGAAGGTGGCCACCACCAACGGGTTTGTTCTTGACACAGAAGTTGTCCTACCCACTGCGATGGTTGGCGACTATCGTTTGATGTTGTTCAGGAAAATATAATGATTTTATTTTTCTTTACGGGACGAATATATAGAAGTGAATATATTTATGGAGAAATATCATGATGCTCGGCAGCAATAATGGAGACTCACACAACATAATGTCTCTTATTAAAGAAGGGTCAGTTGGCGCAGAAATTGGCGTATGGAAGGGTTCCAGCAGTCGCCAGTTTCTCCAACAGAAACCATCGAAGTTGTACCTTGTTGACCCATGGGCAGTTCGTGGTTACGATGCTTCTCTTGCAGCAAATGATTTTGACAAAGAGGTTTGGGTACAGAAATACAAAGGCAATGCTGGCGGTACAGACGAAGCAAGTTTTACGAGATCCTATGACAACATCTACAACAGAATAGTCGAGGAGTTCGGAAAGGAAAGGAATGTCGAAATTTGCCGAATGACAGCAACGGAGTGGTTTGCCCAATTCGATGAACCATTCCTCGACTGGATTTATATTGACGGAGACCATTTTTTTACAGCAGTTTATAGTGATTTCAACAATGCGCTCCGAGTAGTAAAGAAGGGCGGTGTTATAATCGGTGACGATTACAAGTGGCACCTTACAGGCAATAAGGATAAGGATAATGTTAGGAAGGGTGTTAACCAATGGGCAAAAGAGAATGACATTGAGTTGACACAGTATGGACGTCAGCAGGTAGTGGCGCACATATAAACTTCTCATGATTAATGCATACATCATAACAATGTCGGATAACGAAACTTCCTTCCAAGGGAGTCACACGACTCGATACAAAGCACACCGTTGGATAAAACGAGTCAACCAAAACATCAAGTTCAACACCTTTGAAGCTACACAACCAATAGACATATATAAACATATACAGGATGTGTTCGGGAAACAGATAGCATGGTCATGGCCAACCCGAACAGAAGATGACGGATACTGCTTGTACACTGGGTTGCACAAGAGGACTTACCAAGCAGCAGACCAGAACAAGATCGTGGCGTGTGCGCTGAGTCATTACCGTCTATGGAAATTATGTGCTGAGTCCAATGAACCAATCATGGTACTCGAGCACGATGCAGAATTCTTTCGTGACTTTGATATTTCAGAGGTCATGGAAGATACAAAATGGGGTGCTGTCGGGTTGAATGACCCGAGGGGCAATACTCGCAAGGGACAGATGTTCCATGCAAAAGTCGCAGAGTGTGGGGACGGGATTAACCGAGTACCCGCCATCGACGAACCGACAGATCTACCTCTACCGATGGGACTTGCTGGCAACAGCGCATATATTATCAGACCTGCATTTGCGAAGAAACTTCTTGCCGAAGTTAAACGCATAGGGATGTGGCCGAATGATGCTGTTATGTGCCGCCAGTTATTTCCTGAACTGAAAGTGTTATATCCATATGTAACCAAAGTGAGAAGTATGAAATCTACGACTACATTATGAAAGGATATGTGATAACGATTGAGACGCTCGACCAGAGCGTCCAATGCGCGGAGAGGTGCATAAAGTCTGCCTCTCGTCATGGGTTCTTTGTGACTAGGTTCGCTGCTTCCACGCAAGCAGACAACCCTCTCGACTACCTCGCACAAGAGGGAGTGGGTACTGAGGGGTTTAAAGAAGTCTACTCGCGTTTTCATAACTGCGTTGCTGCCTTCACCTCGCATTACCGTCTATGGCAAAAGTCCGTAGAAGAAAATGAAACACTCATGGTGCTTGAGCACGATGCGTATTTCCTTGACCCGATCTCTGGAGTCCCGTTCAGCGACATACTGTCGTTCGGTCGACCATCGTATGGCAATTTCGTCACACCAAACACAATCGGTAAAAATAAACTAATCTCCAAACAGTATCTTCCTGGAGCGCATGCGTATGCTGTTACTCCTTCTGGTGCTGGAAAACTCATCGCACAAGCAAAGGTCTGCGCCAAACCGACAGACGTCTTTATATGCAACGCAAACTTCGACAACATCGAAGAGTATTATCCTTGGCCAATAGAAGTCCGTGACTCTTTCACGACCATCCAGAAAGAACGTGGTTGTCTGTCCAAGCACAACTACAACGAGAATTATAGGATACTATGAACGGATGCTTTGTAACAGGATGTGACAAGAATACCGAATGGCAGATGCCTTGGTTTTTGGATAATTATAACAAGCACTGCGACCTCCCATTATTCATATCAGACTTCGGTATGACTCAAGGTATGCTCGAGAAAGTTTCTGGTTCTGCTCATCGCATTATAACATGTTCCTCGAACGGTTGGTTCTCGAAGATAGAAGCGATGTTGGAGGCATCACACCAAGAGTTTAATAGAGTCTGCTGGATAGACACCGACTGTCAAGTCATGGCAGACCCCAAATCAATATTCAACTATGTTGTTCATAATAAACTGACGATGGTCAAAGATCACCCTTGGAGTTTGCGAAGACCGCAAGAAGGAGACTGGCATAATACTGGTGTTGTTGCGTTCGAAGGAAGACCACCTGTTCTTCGTATGTGGTTAACTGAATCGCAGAATCAGTTTAGGTATCGCGGCGACCAAGAATCGATGCATGGACTTATAGATGGCGACCCTATTCGTAAGATGATGCTGATAGCAGATGCTCCCCACAGGTTTAATGTTCTTAGAATAGACCATATAGATAAAAATGTTCCGAAAAATCCAGTGATACTGCATTGGACTGGTGAGAAAGGCAATGATGAAATTAGGAGGCAGATGAAAATAGTATGAAGAAGGTCCACATACTAGGAAACGGGGACATGTGTGAGATGATGCCAGAGTCCACTAGGTTCAAACGAGAAGGAAAGTTGATTGTATGCAACAAACCACCATTTGAAGTCGGCGACGTCTACGCCACCTGTATAGTCGACTTCAAAATGTGCGCCGCACTTTTCGAAAGATCTATCGTTCTTGACGAATACTCTTGGATCTGCGGCACCCGTCCCAAAATGTTCATGGAATCGAATCCCTCTTTTAGTATGAAGCACTCATCGCATATTCGCGAATTCTACACCACAATTCCTTCTTATGCAGGAAAAGGCAATCAAGGCGCAACAAACCTCAACTGTGGCCATCTCGCAACTCATTATGCGGCCACCCGACACAAACCCGATGAGATCCACATGTACGGTTTCGACTCGATCTTCGACCACAACATGAGATCCTATACGGACATTGTTCTAAACAGCGACCGCACCGACATCAATAATTATCGCCTTCTCGATATCTGGCGTCCCATTTGGAACGGCATTTTCAATGAGTTTAAAGACATCAAATTCGTCCTATATCACAAGCACCCCAACACCAAAATACCCACACCCTCCAATGTGGAATTCGTCACCTCAACGTAAGTTGTTGATTCTATTCAGTTTTTCAGACTTTGTCTTTGTACCCTCATCGCGCTATAATGGTTGCAGTTGAGAGAGAAACCAAGAGGAAGTGAGTATGAAAAACGAAGTCACAGCATATGGTATCCTAAAAGCACTTGGCGAGTCCAACTCGTCTTTGAATGCACATGCTATCGCAGTGTTAGCGAACATCGATACTACCAGCGAGAACCTCCAGAAGATCAAAGACGAATTGTATGATTTCGCTGATCTGGGATTCGTGGCGGTCAATACTGCCCGCAATCGTAACCAACCTTGGTTCAGGGTTGTTGTCTAAGTTGTTGATTCTATTCACTTTTTTAGACTTTGCCTTTGTGCCACCATCGCGGTATAATGGTTGCAAGTTGAGAGAGAAACCAAAAGGAAGAGATTATGTCAGTAGCAGATAAAATGAGTCAAGCGTATGTCCTCGGTGCCGATGATCAAAAGAGAGCACTGGCGAAACAGATCAACGCGCAAGAAGATACAGTCAAGCAGCAGCGTCAAGAACTCGAAGCACTGCGCGAACTTTGCGATGACCAAGCACGTATCATCCAGTCTATGCAGAAGCAGGCACAAAGGAAACTCGAAAGCAAGTTTGCCGAAGACGAGTCAGACGTTGAACAACTTTCAAAGCAAGGGAGATAGAAAATGAACAGTGTATTTGTTATAGAACAAAATGTTGATTATGAAGGTGATACGCTTCGATCCATACACGCCACACGCGAGGGTGCGTTGAGTGAACTGAATCGCAGGCATGCCGAGGCGACTGAGTTGGGCGAGGAATATCTTGGAGAGATGCAACTCGAAACGGACAATGTCAACATGTGTATAAAGAGTGCATACTTCCGCTTTCGCGATGGCGGTTTCTATATGTCAGAGCAAACACTGGAGGCATAGACCATGAGAGATAAGATATATTTTGTCGACAGTCCCGATGACAGTCTTTGGTTCGGTTCATTCCAAGAGGCGAAAGATGAGTTTGTCTACAACCACATAGAAGTCTCTCACACTGAGAAAGTAGAGATAGAGTGGACTGATGAAGACAATGCCAAATTTGTCTCGAGCGTCGGAGAGTATCGTCTTTGGAGCAAGAAGGTTGTTGGTTGACATATCAATCCGTTTGAACGATAATAGAGTCTATACTCGAGGAGTTACATGGGAACTGAAATAATACTGATCACTTATGAGGGACAAGAAGAGTCTCCGTACAAAAGGCAAGCATCATCATACTCTGCTGCAATGGAGATGATCGAGAAACTCGAGCAGGAGTATCCTGACCGTAAATGGAATATTGAAACGAAGGACGTATCATGAAGAAGAAGCAAATACCAACCAAAGAAGTTGTTATTAGACATATGAAAGGAGGAGTTGTTGCATTCAAATTCACCAAGGCAGACGGCGAGTTGCGCGAAATGAAAGGCACCCTCCAAAGTGCACTCATTGACGAACTTTCACACAAAGAGACATCGCCCAATCCACGAACGAACCCAGAAGACCTTGTTGTTTGTTGGGATGTGGAGAAAAAAAGTTGGCGTTCATTCAAACTCAGCACCCTTGTGGAATATTCTGGATTAACTGGATGAGTGACTTCGAACACCTGCTGACCCCAGCACAAAAACGCGCAACCAAAAAAGAGCAGAAGCGTCTTTCCATGATGGAAGAGATGGGTATTGCTCCAAGAAGACCTATAAAGCGCAAGCGCAAACCGATGTCCCCCGAGCAGAAAGAAGCAGCAGTCGAAAGACTGGCAGCAGCACGCGAGAAGAAGAACGCTGGCAAAGCACCAAATTGCCACCCTGACGTTGCTGCTCTCGATGACGCACATCCGCTGAGTTATAATAACACCAAGGTGATACTCAAAGACTGGCGAGAGAAATTGCGAGCAATGCGCGACCAGAAAGATTCTAAAGATACAAACGCTCGGCGTGAGTATCAAGTCGCCGAGGCATATGTCAAGAACCTCGCTATATACATCAAGGACGGAATCTACCTTGACCACAAATATGGTGCAAACAGAGAAGGGACTATGAATACCATTTGCTTGGTCCCCGCTTACAACCCAGATGGTTCTGTCAAAAGGACTCTCGGTATGTATTATCCAGACCTTGATGCAACATGGACAGAAGAATTTGCTAAAGAATATCAATAGGAGTTATTATGGAAAATGAAGAAAACACGTTGGTGGGATTAACCCGACCAACGTTTAACAGTGTAGTCGATTACCTTATGTCAAAACCATATGGTGAAGTCTCTACACTGATGCAAGAACTACAACAAGACTCGAAGGTAATTACAGTCAGTCCCACGCAAGAAGTAGAACCCGAGCAGACTTCATTTGAGTCAAACAAAGGTGGCGGTGAGGAGAGCGCAGATGAATGAGGAAGTTAATCCCAACCTCGAATTCTTGACCAAGTCCAAGTTCAGCAAGATTGTTGAACAGACGGTACAAGAAATGAGGATGACATACATTGACGCGGTGATTTATTGCTGTGAGAAGAATAAGATAGAAGTCGAAGACTCACGTAAGTATGTGTCGACTGTCATCAAGGCAAAGTTGGAAGCAGAAGCAATGAGTCTAAACTTTCTCGCGAAGTCAGCAGAGTTACCATTTGATTGATAATCATCTGTTGACATCTCATCTTGGATGCTTATAATAGAATGTCTGGTTGAGGAAACAATCAGGCATTTTTAACACACACACACATAAGGAGACATTTATGTCTAGCAACAAAACTCCATTCGAACTCAGGTTCGACATCTTCAACGAAGCAAAAAGTATACTCAGTGAGCAATACTACAGTGAAAGAGAAGATGCACTTTCTCGTCACCAGATTGAGACAGAAGCGGGAAACAAACCCGAATTTCCAGAACTACCATCATACCCATCCTTTTATGCGATCAGGGATATGGCAGCGCGTATAAACAATTTCGTGTCTGATGGCAAATAATAATCATCCGTTGACATCTCAATCCCGTTCGGTTATTATAGATACTCTTGGCGAATACTGCCAAGAACGCATGACGAATACTGTCAGGCAAACACAAACTATACTTCAGTTATATAAGGATCCAATATGGATATTAGTAAATTAAAATCTCGTCGTTATGACATTAACAAACTCGTTTCTGCTGCGCAAGAGGCAGGTGGTGGTGATAAAACCGACCGAAAAGACAACCCCGACATCTGGAAACCAACTGTAGACAAAGCGCAGAATGGTTACGCTGTCATTCGATTCCTCCCTTCCGAAAGTGAAGTCCCTTGGGTACGCTATTGGGACCACGGATTCAAAGGTCCAACTGGTAAGTGGTACATCGAGAAGTCCCTGACTTCACTCGGCAACCAAGACCCACTGGGCGAGTATAATACCAAACTTTGGAACTCTGGTGACGAAGACGATCGCAAAACCGTTCGCCTTCAGAAACGTCGACTCCACTATGTTTGCAACATCCTTGTGGTATCAGACCCATCTGCTCCTGAGAATGAAGGCAAAGTCTTCATGTATCAGTTCGGCAAAAAGATCTTCGATAAGATCCAAGAGATGATGAACCCTCAGTTTCCTGGAGAAACTCCTGTAGACCCGTTTGATCTTTGGACTGGAGCAGACTTCCAGTTGAAGATTCGTCAGGTTGAAGGTTATCGCAACTATGATCGTTCTGAGTTTAAAGCACCAAGTGAATGTTGCAATGGTAACGAAACTGAATTACAAACTGTATGTAATGGTCTGCATGACATTAACCAGTTTGTTGATCCAGCAAACTATAAGTCGTATGACGCACTACAAACTAAACTGTTTGAGGTACTGGGTCAGACCGCACCAAGCACTGTCAAAGGTGACGTTGCTATCGACACAGTAGCAGAGGCACCTTCCGCCCCCACTGCTCGTGAACCAGAAGTTGCTGTGAGTGCTGCTGCAACTGCTGAAGAAGCAGGCGACGGTGGTGATGAGGATGCATTCTCATACTTCCAGAAGTTGGCCAACGCTGACTAACATTTAAATCTGTTCAACTATGGCACCCTTCGGGGTGTCCTATCGGCGGTATTATCACCGTCATTAAACCAAAAATTTGGAATAGACAAGACATAAATAAATTGTGTCCAGATAATCTGGATTTTTGAATCATTTAATACATAAGGAATTATTATGAAAAAAACTTTAATCTGTGGGGCAGTCACTGCCGCATTATTCGCTGGCAATGCTGCTGCCAATACATTCGTTGAAGACCTGTCACTAGACGGTTCTCTTGCTGTGACATCCGACTATCGCTTCCGTGGTATCAGTCAGTCCAACGAAGATGTTGCGCTACAAGGTTCTATCAACCTTAATCACACATCAGGTTTTCATGCTGGTGTTTGGGGTTCTTCAATCGACTTCAATTCTGTCGGTAACGATGAAGCAACCCTTGAACTAGACTACACTGCTGGATATACATTTTCAGTATCCGATGTTGCGGTTGATGTAGGTTACATCTACTACACCTATCCTAATGACGGTAGCAACGACAACAACGACTACGGTGAAGTTTACGCTGCTGCTGATTGGAAAGGCGTTGAAGTCGGTGTTAACTGGACTGATGATGGTTATGCTAAAAGCGGTAAGGCGACATATGTCTTTGCTGGATACAGTCACCAATTTGGTATCGTAACTGTTGGCGCACAAGTAGGTGAAACTTTCTTGGACACTGCTACCTTTGCTAATGGTGATGACAAGTATTTCAACTTTGAAGTATCTGGTGCGGTAACTTTACTAGAAAAGTTAGATGTAGAAGTCGCATATGTTGGAACCGACTTGAGCAAGAATGATATCGGTGGACTTGACTGGGCAGAAAATGCTGTGGTCGCTACTGTTACTCTTAATCTCTAATATTTTCTGCATGATCCTTGAAGCACCCTGCGGGGTGCTTTTTTTATTCTTTAAAAACCGCCCACCATTGTATATAAATAAACGTATGAACGAAACCTTATTCAAAGTATACAAAGACCAACTGGAAGCAGAAGGACTGGACGCCAACACAAAGGCGTCTCGCGATTGGTTCTTTGATAAGATGAACGAGATCGGCAACGTAAATGTTGACCGAAATGCGATACGAAGTCGGTTACCAGTTGCGGCAAACTATTTCATTGGAAGGATGTACATGTTCTTATACAAACCAGAGAATAGGTTAACATTAAAATATTATGACAGATTCCCCCTTGTGATAATGTTGGAACACTATAAAGAAGGATTTCTTGGATTGAACCTTCACTACCTTCCTATCGACCTGCGCCAAAGATTGTACTACAACCTCATCCCCCGTGCAACAACAGAGAAGTTCAATAATAGGACGAGACTCAAGATTAACTATCAGTATCTGCTAGGGAAGACGTTCTTGCGCGGACACAAACCCTGTGTGAAGAGGTATCTGTACTCCGGCATAATCGGCAAGGTTGCGAATGTACCTGCTAATGAATGGGAAGTAGCGGTCCATCTACCAACAGCATACTTTAAGAAAGCAACTGCAAGCAAAGTACATAAAGAGAGTAGGATGTCGGCAAGGAAAATAAAATGAGCACATTTAGCACAGACACGTTGCGCAGCACCATTATAAAACAAAATGGGTTGGCTTCTAACAACCGATATCGGATTGTACTTCCAAGACTCTCGGGTAATATAAAGGCAGACGGAAATGTAATCAACAAAGAACCCGCTGACAGGGAAGATCTGGGAACACTTTGTACCAGTGCTAGATTGCCTGGAAAGGTTCTGTCTGTTGTAGATAGAAACATTGGATTAGAACAGATCAAGATCGCCAATGGTTTTACTTTCAGTGACGCGAACCTGTCATTTTACCTGACCAACGAATACTCTGCGAGAAAATACTTCCAAGAATGGATGGATTGTGTGGTCTCGCCTAAACCGCCATTCACAGCAGGTTTTCATAGCAACTATGCGAAGAGAATTACAATTGAACAGATGGACAGGGATAGCAAAGTCATCTATACAGTTGAATTGATCAAAGCATACCCGACATCCATATCGGAGATAGACCTAAATAATCAAGCACAGACCGCTGCATTAGAGTTGACCGTGTCTCTGACATATTCAAATTACATCATAAAAGATAACACCAATTGAACCGGAGTTTATAATGGCATTACCGAAGATTAACGAAACGCTGAATTTTAATATGACAATCCCGTCGACGGGAAATAAAATTAAGTACCGACCATACCTGGTCAAAGAAGAAAGGATACTTCTGCAAGCATTCGAGTCGAAGGATATGCAGATGTGTTTAGTTGCAATGTCTGACACGTTGACGGCATGCATAGACCCAAGGGAAAATATAGAAGTAGATAAACTCTCTACATTTGACATAGAGTATATGTTCACTCAACTGCGCGCGAAGTCTGTGGGGGAAACCTCTACGATATTGATTTCTTGTTCTGTTGATGACTGCACCGAAAAAAATGAATATGTTATCAACCTTGATGATTTGAAGGTGGAAGTGTCGAAAGGAAGCAATGTTATCGTTATAACACCAGAGATATCCGTTGAGATGGCATACCCCACGTATGCGACTATGATTAAAGAAGGCACCAGAGATACGAATAAGGAAAGTCCTTCTAATCCAGTTCAGATTATGGCAGGATGCATTGCTGCTGTTCTGACCAGAGAAGAGAGAATCGAAGCAGCAGATGAAACAATAGAAAGCATGGAAGAGTTTGTCGGGAATATGACAGCAAATCAGTTGCAACAAATGGCAGCGTTTTTAGAAAATATGCCTGCATTGAAACATAATGCAGAATTCGAATGTACTAAATGCGAAAAGAAAAACAGCGTAGAGTTGAAAGGGTTATCTGATTTTTTCTAATATCCCTGTCACACGATAACCTTGTAAACCATTACAAGACCAATTTCGCTTTGATGCAACACCATAATTATAGTTTGACGGAGTTGGATAATATGTTACCGTGGGAGAGGGCAATCTACATTATGCTTCTTATTCAGTACATAAAAGAGGAAAACGAAAAAATGGAAGCAAGAAAGGCGGCACGATAATGGCAGAGAGTATACTGGAAGGCGTATCAAAGCAGTTGGTTATATTCAATAACAACTTACCCAACTTGATGGACGCGCAATTCGAGACTATCGAAGGCACGTTTGAGAGTCTTGCGGAAGTCAACGGCAACGCGATGGATCTCATGGCACAGACCCTCCTGCGTATTGAAATGATCATGCTCGACTTCCTAAAGGTCATTCCCGCTACGGTTGAAGAAGGGTTTGACAGATCCATCGCATTAGATCTGTTCTTAGAAAAAAAGAGAAGTCGTGAGGAAGACCCTGTCAATAAGAAACCCAAAAAAAAGGGGAATAAATTCATATCTGCATTCAACGAGGGGAAAGCAGAGGTAGAAAAAGAAGGGTTTGTGGAAGATATTATCGATAAATGGTTGCCACTCACTGCCCTGATGGCATCAGCTGGCACAGCGTTTGCCGTGTTAAGCACTGTGATAGTCCCTCTTCTCCCCGTGATCTTGGGAGTTGCTGCTGCAATTGGCGCATTGGTATATGTCTTCATGACAGCACTCGATTATTTCAACAGCAACGAAGGTTCCCTTGGTGATAAACTTCTCGCTGGAATTGAAGGAATTTTTCAGGCCATATTGAGAATAGTAACGTTGCCTATCGATCTGCTTGTGGGAGCGATAACCACAATTCTTTCCACAATTGCCACGTGGATACTTGGCGAAGGAAATTTTATCAGTAAATTTCTAGACGACTTTTCAATATTTGATATCCTTTCTGGGGTCTTAAGCGATGTCTTCGCATTCATCGGCGACATAGTTGATTTTTTCGTCGACGTTGGCAAGACGATAGGTGGTTATATCTCCAAAGTCTGGGATTCTTTCGAACCTGCACGGAAAGGCATGGCAGCAATGTTCGCCGGAATCGGTAAGTTCATAGATTGGATTATATCTATCGGAAAAATCGCAGCAAAGTTCTTGGGTCTATCACTTCCCGAAGGTGATGACGAAGAACAAGGAGAATATGTTTCACCGATAGAATTGTCCCGAGGGCAACAAAATGATGCTGAAAGATCAGCGAAAGACTCTGGTCTTTATGAAAAGAATACAATCGGTCTCACAGGCAATGTTGAATCAGTGGTCGATGAGTCGATGCTTGGGAGTGCCACAGCAGAACAACTACAGGCAATAGTCAACGACGGCGACATCTCTGACATGCAGATGGAATTGGTTAAAGACATGTTGGCGTTAAAGACAGGAACCACCCGCACTGACGTCACCACCACCACGACCTACCTGCCATCCACTCTCACTGGCACACGCTATAGCGAGGACGAAGAGGCGTCTTCTGCGGGTGATTTGGGTAATGCAATAAAATCCGTCAGACCCGCAATGGACGCAGGAGAAGCAGCAGATGCAGAAGTGAAGGCAGCAGCATCAAAGAAAAAACGAGATGAATTTTTGGCATCAGTCCCACCCGAAGAACTCGCAGCGATCAAAGCAGAGATGGGTCTCGGTACAAGTGATGTCGAAGTTGTCGAAACTGACCAACACAAATTGAATCAGTTTGCTGCGCAAAACCGCAAGTCGCATCGCAGGGCAAGAGAGGCTGAGGTTTACTCGCAGAAAGAACTTACCAGAATGGCACATGAACAGCAAGCAAATGTTAGTCCAGAAGTGGCCGCTGCTGCGGCACGGCAAGCAGCTTACAAAGCGAGCGGTGGAGCACCGGAGACGGGGTCTCCCATCAGCATGCTGTCCCCCAACGCGGAAGGGGAGGCGAACATCAAGTCCATGATGAACAATAATGTTACGCCACCCACTGAAGAAGAATATGCCGACATGCGATCAAAGGTAATGTCTCCTAAAAATTATGATTTGTCTACGATCACTGCCCCCGTCGATGCCATAAATACAAGACCAGGATACCAAGAAAAACTGGCCAGCGAACGTCTGCGGAAGAAAGGCACAGTTGCTACTGCTATGACTCGTTCACTTCCACTGCCCGCAGACATGTATCAAGATTATCAAGTTAAACCTGCAATGGCACCGCTCTCTAGTGCGGGAGTATCAACAGACCTCGGTGCCCAGTCAGTTAAGTTGAATGATAACAAGTCCGCTGTCGCTGCTACACAATCTGCTTCGAACACAGTGGTGAGTGCTCCATCTACAACAAACGTTGAGAACAAAACGATAAATTCTGGTCCAATACCATCTGCTATGGACAGGAGTGACCGTACCCACAGGAGAAAGGGCACTACCTAATCTTAGGTTTCTTGCGATAGGGTGCCATTGGTTTTATTTTCTTAATGGTTCCTGGAGTTTTCTTGAGTATTCCCATTTCGGTCAACTCCACTTCTGTCCAAATATCAAAACCATAACCATTCTCTTTGGCAATTTTCTCTGCTGCTTCCCACTTATTGCGGTTCTTGATATAAGCGAATGCCTCGTTGAGTCCCCTCTTTGATCGAGGGTTCTTTGATTTTGGTGGTTCTGTTTGCCTTTTGGGTTTTACTTCGACGAGTAGTATGGTTCCGTTTTTGAACTTAATCCAGAAGTCCATGTGATAGTTGTGGTACTTCTTATCAACCTCATAGAAGTATCTTATTATAAAGTCTTCACTGTTCCACTCTGCAACGCCAGCGTTCCCGTCGAGATATTTCATGACACTTCTTTCCCAACTGCTTCTGTACACAACGTTATGCTCATCACCCTTATACTTATTTGGG
>OOFS01000004.1_pt1 | contig 35271 bp, 11 predicted proteins | sample 1670411 | NCBI WGS metagenome assembly OOFS01 (sample SAMEA98152918, study PRJEB22522) | marine metagenome | biome: marine biome; feature: marine water body; material: sea ice | place: Arctic Ocean | collected 27-Sep-2015 | depth 0.05 m | reverse complement strand
TGCTAACACTGTTAAGAAAGATGTCAAAGCTCCAAAGGATAGAATTATCTCTATACGTCCTCAAGACATCGTAGTTAATGTAACGTCTTTAACGGAATAAAATAATGCTGAATGTCACAAAAAATATTTCGTCTTTTATCAAGGAACAGTTTCCTGATATCTATAGATATGACCCATCGCGCAAAAAGCCAGAAAAGCCAGAAGAGGCGCAATTTCTTATAGATTTTACAAAGACGTATTATGACTTCGTTGATGCTACTATGGATAGAGATATTCCTAAACTTAGGGATATTGATACCACTCTTGCCAACTTTCTGATATTCTTTAAAAAGAAGTATCTTCTTAACTTACCGTTGACAGATGCCAATAGTGATGTAGCTGATACTCGATTTATTATCAAGCACATTCAGGATCTATATACGCGAAAGGGTTCAGAAGAATCTCTCCGCTTACTGTTTAAGTTATTCTACAATACAGAGATCGAATTGTATTATCCTTCGATTGCAATCTTTAAAGCCTCAGACTCTGTGTGGGAAGATAAAATATATCTAGAGTTTTTCACCATTAATACTATGTTAGATTATCCTGTATCAAAAGGAGATAAGCTGACTGGTTCTATCACAGGAGCCTCGGGTTATGTAGACGAGATTATTTTTATTAACTACTCGGGTACTTTAGCACCTGTTGCATATCTCTCTAACGTCTCAGGTAAGTTTTCGAACGATGATTCTATAATGGTTACTAGAACATCAAATACTGGTATCACAACTAGCACGTCAGCCGGTAAGCTGATCAGGGGATCGATAACAGCACTGTCTATACTTCCAGGTGCTAGAGATGGTCAAAAACTTGGAGAAGTACTAAAAGTTAGATCAGCAAAAGCTGGTACAGGTGGAACTGCACTTGTGCGTGAGTTAGCTGAAGGAAATACATCTACTATTGGATTCGAACTTGATGCAGGTGGATTCGGATACATTACTCCTGTTAGCGGCAACACAGTTACACTCTCTAATCAAGTTGTCATTCTCCAGCAATCATTATCACCTACCATCAAAGTTGGCGACTCATTATATTCTCATGGTTCTGTAGTATCCGCAATTAGTGCTGACGGAGCAAGTATAGGAACTCCTGCTAATATTAGCGGTGGTGGTCGTGTCATTGAATACCAACATCCACTCGTTTACATCAATACCACAGATCAGACTCAGATACAATTTCTTACCTATGTCTATGATCAGCTAGTCGCGGCTACCAGCTCAGGCGTTGATGCTGAAATGAAAGCAATATTCAATACAGAGGTTGATGGCAGAAGGCTAGGTGTACTAAGAGATTCAATCACAAACGGTGGATACGATTCTGGCACTGGTCTGTACAGTACGGCTGCTGATGCTGCTAAATTCTTACTGTATAGAGAAGATGTTGTGGCTAATACTAACACTGCTGGTGCAGCCGCAAAAGCTCTGATCGAAGATAAGTTACTTCCTGCTGTATTTGCTACAGGCATAGGATATAAGTTTCTAATTCTTCCTGACAACGGTCAAGCAAATATTAAGGTTAGCGGTGATGTGACCACTGAGATGAATATGGTGCAGATAGGAGATTTTAATGAATCAGCGTCATACGAAATAAGTTCACTCGATGATGCCAGTATTGAAGAGGTTGTCTTTATTACAGATTTGGTTGGTGATTTTATTAACACGAAATTACAAGAAACAGTCATCGCTACAGCCATGCTTCAAAACAAAACCTATATTATTGATGATCTAGGCAGCACAACTCAAGATCACTGGCACGATGCTGCTGGAACTTCGAATACTGGTCCTGATTATGTAGTAGGCGATATTTTCACTTCAACCGCTGCGGCCGAGAGTGTTGATGGAGATGGAAAAGTTGTTGATGTTGACGATACAAATTATGGTATGAGTGGCACGTCACCTTTATCCGGTAGAGAAACTTTATATACTAAGTTTAAAGATGCGTTTACGCCACTTCAAGTTACAATCGGCACCATAGATGCTATAAGGGTCACACAAGACGTTGACAGCGTTTATAAGAATGCGGTATTCTCTGAAGTGGAGTACGACCCTGTTTCCAAATTTAATAAGACCAATGCCGTTCTCACGATTGATCCTAGTCCTAATATCCAAGTTGGAGATATAGTAACTCAGATAAGAACTATTGACAACCCCAAAGCACTTAAAGATTCTGATGCTCCTGCTCTCATTACGGATTATGAAGTTAAGGGGAGATGTGTCGGCGATGAAGAAGGTACTAACAACTTCAAATTTGTACAGTTGAGTTTTTATGACTTCGTTCCAACTTCAGGTGTGGGCAATGAACTTATAATCGAAAAAAATAATAGTAAACATACAATTACTAAAGTTTCTCGTGACGCCAATTCATTGCCAATGGGTCGAAACGCTATTGTTAGCACAACGGCCAGCTTATTGAGCGATCAGATAACAAAAGTTACTCCAGTAAAGTCTGGTTTCCAATACGATAATGGAGAAGAGGTCGATCTACTAAGATCAGTGACGGCTGGTAATTTTGTAGCAGGATTGGAATATATAATTACTGGGCTAGGAGAAGATCAAGAGTCGGCGCAGGCATTTGCGAACATTGTCGATCCTGAATTGGTGACTGTTCCAGAATCTGGCATTCTACCCGTTGGTACAGTATTTACTGCCACTGGCGCTGGAACCGGCACAGGGACTGCGGATACTCTAGTTGCTAGAGCCAAATTGACTACTTTAGGACAAGGACAAAAAGGTGGCAGTTGGCAAGACGCAACATCGTTTGTCAGTAACAATACTAAGGTGTTGCATGATAATTATTATTACCAAGAGTATTCATATGACATAGCATCTATCATTAATTCTGATAAATACACCACACTAGTAGATGATATTGTAGGAGTAGCGGGTACAAAAATGTTTAGTTCTCCTCTTATAAATACATCTAACGATATACTGTCATTAAAAATGGATGCCGAGCTTAAAGTGTGGAATATCAATAGTGCAGCTTATATTACATCAACGTCGGCTGCGACTTATACGACCGATGCCACGCCGGAAATAGTTACAATCAGTAATGTAGCCCTTGCTGATCCACGCACAGTCAATATAGCGAACAATGTTGGCATAGTCGATACCGATTTCAGCGTTATTTGTGCGCCAGATCCAGATATCAAGGTTGGCGATGTAATCAGGATCAGTGGCGAACTTGGTACGGGTGATGATCAGGCTACCATCACAGGATTGCCGACTGAGGATTCCCCAGTCTTTGGCTTTTATCTATTACTTGGGCAATTTTATACTGTCTCAAGTATCGATGTGACCGCTGATTTTGGCTTAACGGCGCCGGATGTCACTGGATTCACTTTAGTTAATGCTCTTGACGGGTCTGCTGTTGTCACAACACCGGGCAAGCTAGAAGGTTTAACGTTTTCGAAAGTTGCTTTCAGTCTTACTTGTTCTGAAACGGAGATGAGAATTGGCGATAAAGTTACGATGCATAGTAGTTCAGATGATTCTACCCAAGAGTATTATGTCTCAAGTATCGATGATTATGAATTTAGACGCCAGAATCGCGGTCCGGCAGATATACCGTCCTTTTTGTCAGACGATAGAGGTCTTACGTACACAGGTGTTACCGCATTTACTTTAGTCAGAGGTGACGGTGATGGCAAAATACTACAATCGGCACCCATTTATTTTGCAATACTAAGCGCAGGTCTAACGTTTACAAGGTTCACTGAAACTGATGGTGTAAAGATTTATACGACAGACGCACCTCTTGTTAATATGGGAGATATAAGCTTCACTTTAAACATTGATGATACTGATTTCAGTGTTACTTCAAGTGTTGGAAAGAATATTGCAGTTGGCGATAGAATCCAGATCAGTGGCGATAATACAGGAACAGGCAGTATTACTGGATACACTAGCGACAAAAAATATATGGTCTCAAGTATCGATGCAGGCACAGCATCTAATGTTACTGGATTCACTTTATTCGATCCTCCTCTTATTACCTCATTCGATACTCTCGCTGGAGCAAGTAGTTGGTGGGACCCTATTGGCACTGTAGTTAAAGATGGAAAACAGTGGTTCACCAACCCTAATCCCGATCAGGGCCCAGCTGCTGGGAGCAACGGTGCAACCGGGTCAGGAGCAAGAGCGGGTGTGTTTACTGATACAGGTCTTACTGATGTGTCGGTATCATCGACTCGGCACAGCGCACCTCGTGGGCACTCTGGTCCGGTTGTTTGTATAAATCCCGATGATACTAAGTTCGGGTTGGCACTCTTCCTTGAGGATTTCTACGGCACTGGTGCGCTCTCCTATGTCCTGTGGGAACTCGGTAGACAGCCTGATGATCTCGACCCGATATTATTTGCATTTGCTCCAAACCGTGTTGAGGGTCATGACGTAGTTCTGCGTATGGACGTAGAGGGGGGCATTCTGAAGTGCTACGCAGATGATGTGCTGATTACATGGATAGGTGGGTCAACTACTTATGACATATCCGCATTGGCACCTGGTTTGCTTAATAGCACACTGCATGGTATGAGTGTTGATGTAAACGGGGATGGTCCCCAGACTGATGCAATGAAATTAGGAACAGTGCCATTCGAAAGGCAAGGTAACATACCTTGTGCGATATACCCGACCCTTATTCTACCGTATGGTGGTACTGTCGTTACAACACCGGGCACTCTAGCAGGTTTAACGTACACAAGGTTCGCTGGAACTAAAACGGACGACGAATTACATGCTACTATCATTGAATTGGAGACTGAATATAATGCACAGGCCGGGGGCGAAATAAGCTTCACTTTAAACATTGATGATAGTAATTTCAGTGTTACTTCAAGTGTTGGAAAGAATATTGCAGTTGGCGATAGAATCCAGATCAGTGGCTTTAATACAGGAACAGGCAGTATTACTGGATACAACAATAATTCCGGAAAATATATGGTCTCAAGTATCGATGCAGGAACAGCACCTAATGTTACTGGATTCACTTTAGTCTCCGCAACAGCGGATGAGGGATCTGTCGTTACAACATCGGGCACTCTAGCAGGTTTAACGTACACAAGGATTAATGCCCAGCCCACTGTACCATTCTTTACTCCCTGATAGATGAATTCACCTTTAACGAGAACAAGACGATATGACTAAGATCATTACTGAAAATTTTAAAGTAGAAAACACTAACGAACTATATGGTTCTTTTATCGGGACTGACAGTCTTGTGACTTCAGGATTTGATGGCGCATTACAATCGAAAAGTAATGAGTTTAATAGTAGTGATCCTGCTCAGTTGAACTCTGCTCTTACGCTCGATGAACAGATAGCCATAAAAAAATTGCTTGATGCACAAATTAAAATTCATGGAAGCTCAGCCGAATATTATATAATGGCTTCAAGTTATAGTGTCGACCCGACTATAAATAACAGCCAGTTTGCCAAGCGCGAATTTCAAAGACGAGTTATTTTTGGAAACAAAGTTCCCGTTGACGATGTTCGATACATGTTTGATGCGCCTTTGTGGATAGCGGGCACAGTTTATGACGACTTCGATGATACGGAAGACACGTCTACAAAAAACTTATTTGTACACATTGTAGATGGCTCTCAAGTCACTCATGTTTTTAAATGTTTGGAGAATAATAATGATAGCATGTCACTACAGGCACCCAGCTTAACATTAGATGCTTCTGGGAATACTTTTATACACGTCATTTCTGGTGACGGCTATGTATGGCATTACATGTTCAGTATAACAGAAAATGAAAGGAAAGTATTTTCTACTGCGGATACCTTGCCGTTTCCAGCACCAGGCAACACAGATGTTATAGCAAGGGCTAAAGAAGACATTTCTCAAATTAAAATTATAGACACTCAGTCAAATCTATTCGCTAAATGTGTGTTTGGTCTACCAGCGGGAAGCACAACGGGAAACACTGCTAATGCATCTAATGTGACTATATTGGGTACTGGAAAAATCCAAGAACCTGTTGATGGTGGAAGTGGTAATAGGCTGATTACAGTAAAGATTAATACTCTAGATTCGGAATTTCTGGATGACGCTGAGAATAGCTATACGAATATGTATCTTTGGAGTAGTTCATCCTTAGACCCACTATACGAAGTGCTTAAATCAAACATTGTTGTAGGTGATAGGACATCTATGACGATAGAGATTGATGCAGAGTTCTTTGATATTGCAGGTAAATATTTCAAACTTGTGCCAAAGATTAAGATAAGCCAAAGCGATGGTACGCAAGCTCTTGCTTATGGCATTATAGATAGAGACGGCACACTCGTTAAGATAGGTTATAAGAACAGGGGTTCTGGTTATAAGTATGCTACAGCCACTCTAGAAATACCGAAGACTGTTGGCAATCTTTTTGACCCATCGGAATCCGGTGCTACACTAAGATGCGTAATTGCTCCCACAGGAGGACATGGATCGAATCCTATTAACGAGATGGCGATGAGTAAACTCACTGTAATAACAAACTTCTCAGGCACTAGCACGACTGTTCCAGATACTGGCACTTATACAAAGGTCGGATTACTAAAAAATCCTTCATTTCTCTCTCCATCGACTGGCGCATTGTTAGAGAATGGTGTTGAAAATCCCGCTGAGGGTTTTGATAATAGACTGAGGCTAACGATCCAAGCCAATAGTGTAGACGCAGATTATACCGATTCGCTGACAGCAGGTCAAACCATATCTCAGGAATCTTCAACAGGTGAAACGGTTACCGCAATAATTCACGAAGTAGAATACGATGCTGTTCGTGGTAAGACATACATATATCTAGTAGACTATATCGGAGCTTTCACTAGTAAATTTATTACTGGTGATGTTGGTATTGATGGAGCTGCTGGAAAGAATATAAATACAAGTGATGCAATATACGGAAACTATTCGGCTTACAGTGGAGAAGTTCTACACTTTTTAGATTTTGATCCTATCACCAGAATTTTAGACCGTAAAGAAAAAATAAAATTTACCTTCGACTTTTAAGGAAAGAGTATAAACTATGGGAATTAATACAGACTTAAACGTTGATCCGTACTACGATGATTTTTCTGAAGAGAAACAGTTTAATCGTATCTTGTTTAAACCAGCAAAGGCTGTGCAAGCTAGAGAGTTGACACAAATACAGTCCATTCTTCAGAAGCAGGTTGAACGTTTCGGCTCAAATATATACAAGGAAGGTACTATAATCAGTGGTATTAACCTCACTGATCTTCCAGCTATTAGCTATGTTAAACTTGAGGACACTGGCGACATTGACCCCACTCTATATGGAAAGACTGACGATGTTACCTATACCGTAACTGGTCGAACCACTGGTCTAGTAGCTGAGATTAAGAAAGGTGTAGGCGGTTTTAAAACGCAAGAGCCTGATCTTAAAACATTTTTTATTACTTATATTACTAATCCGGTTGAGTCGGAGTCGGAGACTTCTGTCAAAGAGTTCCAAGCAGGTGAACAATTAGACGTTACTATTAAAGAAGTTTCTGGCCCCCCGGCAGTTTTGGACTATGGCGAACCAGGCGACATTGTAGCCCAAGGCACTGTTGCAACGATTGATAATCATGTGGGCCGAGCGGCTGGCATCTCTTGTGAAGAAGGAGTTATTTACCAGAAGGGGCACTTCATCTTCGTCACTGCACAGGATGTAATAACATCGAAGTACTCGCTTACCCCTGGTTCAGTATCAGTCGGGTTTACTATTAATGAGCTGCTCATATCATCTGGAATAGATGTAACACTTCTCGATAATGCCGCGGGGTTTAACAACGAGAATGCGCCTGGCGCTGACAGACTTAAGCTAGTGCCTACTTTGATTGCTGTGCAGACTGCTGACGAACCTGAAGAATTTTTTGCACTGAAACGATATGTTGACGGTAATCCTGTTCGTATTCGCGATACGACCCAGTTCAATTCTATAGCAACAGAAATGGCTCGAAGAACATATGATGAGTCAGGAAATTATGTCACAGAGGGCTTTGGAGTATCTCTAGAACTTGCTAATATTGATGGCACCACTAAAGCATACGCTGCTATCGCTCCCGGCAAAGCATACGTATTTGGTAATGAAGTGCGAAATATTTCTAGTAGACGATTAGAAATAGTGCCTACAGAAGAGACCGAGACTAAACCCAACGAAATGACTGGCGCATCGTATGGACAATACTACAAATTTAACAACACGGTTGGCGCAGACGCCGCGATGTTTGCTACTGACGGCACAAGAAATAAAATGTATAATGCTGCCGGAGAATTGATAGGTTATTGCTCTATAGCAAATGTTACAGCTGGTGCTCCAAGGTCGACTACTGGCGGTAGAATATATGTTTATGCCATAGTGAAGGAAGCCGGGCAAGAAAATTCTGTTCCTACTAGAATTGCCAAGGGTGATAGTGCTTATGATGGTACTCGCATTAACTTGACCGGGAGCGCCGGTGCGTTGAAGGACCCTAACGTCGGCGGTAAAATATTCGATGCTGGAAAATCTAGCATGAAGAGCATTTTGGACGTAAAATACACTCGTCAGAAGGCGGTTACAACAGACGATCAAGCGATAGTGACTATCGCATCGACTGATACTGAGCAACCTATTATTACTAACGCATATGCTATAAATGGCGCCAATAAATTTCTAGATGTAACAACATCCTTATCCGGTAATGTCGCTACATTTAACATTGCTGGCACAAAAGGTGCTGGCACTGTACTTTATTATGATGCAATCATATCTGGTACAGCTCAGGATGCTCTAGTCGAAAGTGATGTTTACGTCAGGTCTGTAAAAGACAATAATGGCATAGCCTCTCTTGGTCTACCTAACTGTATTGAGATACTAGAAATTATTGATGATGGTGGTAATGGCGCAGATGTAACGTCAGATTATAGGCTTGTCAATAACCAAAAAGAAAACTTTTACGACATTTCTTATATAAAACTACTACAAGGAAGAGTGTCTGACAACGCCAATCTTAGAATTAAGGTGAAATTTTTAGATAGACCGGATGGGATTAATGGCTACTTAACTGTAGACAGCTACTCAGAGGTTGAGAAGTACTCAACGATAACTTCAATGCCTTTAATTAAAGACTTTGTGAGTAAAAGTGGCTTAAGCTATGACTTGCTAAATTGTTTTGATTTTAGACCATATGCAGTAAAACAAGTCTCCGCATCACTCTCCGCGAGTGGTTCTACCACTGTTCCCACTGGAAATGCTCTCACGTTGAATAACAGTATTCCAATTCAAAACGATACTCTAATATCATCACAACAGATATATAATATGTCCAGAATAGACACTATTTTTATTGATGATTTGGGAGAGATAGCAATAGAGAAAGGAAAGGAGTCTGAAACCCCTAGTATTAATAAAATAGAGCCAGACCAATATTCTATTAGTACCATACTTGTTCCTGGCGGTACTCTACGCATAACAGGCAGTAACAAGTTGCAGTTATCTGATGTCTCTAACAAAAACTACACGATGCGAGAGATTGGTAAATTAGAAAAACAAATTGAGAGATTGACAGAACTAGCATCTCTCACCCTGTTAGAGAGCAGTGCAAAGGATCTCCTTATTAGAGGTGTGGACGGACAGAATAGATTTAAGAATGGTATTTTGGTTGACGCATTTCGTGATATGAAAGTAGCTGCTTTGATAGATCCAGAGTTTAATGCCGCCATGGATAGAAGTAGAACAGTAGCAACTCCATCTATTATAGAGTTTCCTATAGACTTAAAAGTTGGAGGTTCTCTAGGCGTTAATGCATTCGCAGATGTTGTAACACTACAAAGTACTGAGACTGTTACAGTTATCGAGCAAAAGTACGCTACTAACTTTAGAAACTGTGTGTCGAACTTCTATTCGTATGATGGTATTGCAGTCCTTCATCCTCCGTTCGATGCTTCCTATGATGTCACGCAGAATCCGGCTATCAACATAGACATAGATAATGCTGGACCAACACTAGATTTAATAAGCACTCTCGGCGAATTTATGCCTTTAACCGTGGAAGATCCAGCAGTAATTTCCTCTTTTGGTAATAGAGGAAGTGGGCAAAATCGTGTTTTCAATGTTGATGTTTCTCAAACAACCAGAAGCTTGGAAGCGAATGTAAAAACTTCTGTGCAGAACGTAGGTAATTTTATTACAGACTGGTCGATGAGTCCTTATATGCAGTCCAGAGAAGTTAAAATTCTGGTCACAGGTCTTAGAGGAAATGTGGAACACTTTTTCTATTTTGAACAAACTCCTATTGCTGCTAATGTTTATCCAGGCACTATCGATACAAGCACTGAAGAATTTAATGTTGAAGATGTAGAAATATCTGGAGAATTGAACGCACCAGTTCGAAGTGATGGAAACGGAACTTTAGCGGCAGTCTTTCGGATACCAGCAGCGACATTTTTTGTTGGACAAACCACTCTAGAGGTCGTTGACGTAGATAGCTATGCCAACATTGAGTCTGCTTCGACATCCTATGGTAAAGCACTGTATAGAGCATATAGCTTTGATATAAGCAAATCCGAACTGAGTGTCACTACTCGAACAGTTGATGTTAGTGTCGGTACTTCAACTACAGTAAGATCGTTTCAAATACCTAACCCATGTGATCCAATAGCACAAACCTTTATGGTTCGAACATCGCAAGCAGCGGGTGCTTCTGTTATGTACATTGAAAGTCTTGACCTTTTCTTCAAGAAGAAAGCAGAGGATACTGGGATAACAGTTGAGATTAGAGAAGTTATTAATGGATATCCTTCGCGCATAGTCTTACCTTTTGCTAGAAAGCACATAAAGTCTTCAAAGGTTAATATATCTGATAATGGGTCTGCTGTAACAGAAGTTACTTTCAGAAACCCTATTAAGTTACATACTGAAAGGGAATACTGCTTTGTTGTTTTACCAGATCAAAACTCTCCAGACTATCTTATTTGGACTGCTAAAGTTGGCAGCACTGATCAAGATTCTGGGGCAGCGATTACTAACGATTGGGGAGAAGGAGTACTATTTACTTCTACCAACGATAGTGCATGGAAATCGTATCAAGATGAAGATATCAAGTTCACGCTAAAAAGATATAACTTTTCTGCTGCACCGGGCACAGTCGATCTTGTACCAAATAATGTAGAGTTCTTAACTATAGCTAACCGCACAAGGAATTTTATAAATGATGAGTTAGTGTATGTTAGGAAGAGCAGTCAGGGTAGTGCCACGTCTATCAGTCCAGACGGTAAAGTGGTGACACTTACGGGAGAATCTTCATTTTCCACAGGAGACTATATATTACTCACTAAGGGAGATATTAAACATCTGTCTAAAATTGTCACTGTTAGTGGTTCTGCTCAAACGGGAACCGAGTATACGTTAAAAACTCCTTGCAATCCTACTACCACTATTACCGTAGCAGAGGCGGGCTTTAAAGCATACTTGGCTGTAGTTGGTAGAGTTTCATATTTCAACAAGTCTCGCGGTGATAGATTATTCTTGCGTGATAGTTCTGCAAGAGCTTCGAATCTTTTTGCTGCGTCAGATAACGCTGAGAAGCAAGTATATGGCTATTCGAGTGGAGCATTTGCAACTATTAAGAGTGTGGATAATGAGCAAATATCTTACTTCCAAACTCAAATATTCATGAATAACTCTATTAAAACCTCAAGCAATCTAGCCCTCTATAAAGGAATTCCAAACGCAAGAGTACTCGATAAGGGTATTGACAGTAGATCAAACACGTATATGATGAACAATCTTAGAAGTATTAATAGTTTGAGTAGGATTGAAGATAGTACTTTGGATGAGACTCAAGATTTCATGATTAGAGCCACCATGACGAATGATGGATTTGTAGCTGCTACACCCATTCTAGATTCTGAGTTATCGATGCTGAATGTTTATAAGTATAACATAACTAACACCGAAGACACGACATCTAAATGGATTTCTAAAGAAGTTACTCTAGCAGATAACTTAGATGCCATCGGATTAAAAGTCTTCCTATCAGCATATAGACCAGCTGGCACATTCATTGATGTCTATGCTAGATTTGTTTATCCAACTGACGCAGAAAATCAGAGCGACTGGACTCAACTTACCAATAATGGCGAGGCAGTTTACTGCAATCTTTTAAATACGAGAGACTATCGAGAGTTTGAATACGATCTTCCGACTGAGACAAATGAGTATAGCTCATTTCAGATAAAAATTGTATTGAGACACGTTACGGACGATGAACTAAATACCTTTCAATTGTATGGAGCCGACGGTGTTAATCCTATCACACCTGGTGCCAACATCTTCCCACACGTTTACGACTATAGGGCTATAGCACTCACATGAGTATAGAAACATCAGGGTTTGTGAGAAGAGATGCTGGACTAGTTAATACTGATGTCTCCGCATTCCATTCTGCAAAAGCCAGAATAGAGCAGACTAAACGATTGAAGTCTATGGATCTCCGTATCTGCGAATTAGAACTTGCAGTGGAGTCACTACAACAGATATGTAAAGAGAGAAAACTATGACTATATCAATAAATACTCTTACTAACAACAGTACTTTTGGTGAATGGAAAGACATAACAAATGCTATGGGAGATGGCTTCGACAGTGTCTTGACTTTTGGCAGTAATGCGGGTAGCCTAGCTTTAACAGGTAACATCAGTGCTGGTGGTACACTAACAGTCGGAACAATAACTTATGGCACTGTTGCAGGCGGATTAATCAATATCGAACGGAAAACAAATATTGCCCAAACCCTAAAGATTTTGAACGATAATGCAGTTGCAAAATTGTCCTTCGCGCAGAATGATGCTACTGATGACGATTGGAGTGTTGAAACTGATAGCACCCATAATGAGTTGAAAATCGAAAAGACCGTTGGTGTAACCACCAAATCTTTCACCTTTAACTACAGTAGCGGTAGCATCACTGCTTCCGGCTTTACCTTTGGCCCTTTACTACTACCTAATATTAACGGTGATAAAATTTCGGACGATTCAATTGACAGTCGGCATTATGTTGACACCAGCATCGATACTGAGCATTTGAATATAGGAGGGACCGCAGGCACCACGAAGTTTTTACGTTGTTCTGACGCCGACGGTACAACAATGGAGTGGGACACTCCGCCAAGCACAGTATATACCGCGGGCAATGGAATAACTCTGACAAACACTTCCTTCAGCCTGTCGGATCAGAACGCGAAATTAGAACTTGCGGGCGGTACAATTACAGGACCTGTAATATTTAATGATAGCCAAAAATTGTCTTTCGGTACTTCAGGAACTGCCGATTCAGCATTTTATTATGCTGGGACTTCTAATATTTTAAGAACTGATCTTGGCACCAATTGCTCAAAGTGGCAGATCCGCGATGATACTACAACTATATTTACCTTTAACGACACTGGTAGCTTCGTAGCTACTGATGATATCACAGCATTCTCTGATAGAACACTCAAAGAGAATATCATATCAATACCAAACGCTCTGGATAAAGTCTGCGCTATTGGCGGATACACTTTTGATAGAACTGATATTGTGCGTGATCGACAGACGGGTGTTATAGCACAAGAAGTTCTCGAAGTTCTACCTGAAGCAGTACATCAGAATGAAGACGGCATTTACTCAGTAGCATATGGTAACATGGTTGGTCTTCTTGTAGAAGCAATTAAAGAATTAAAGTCTGAAGTAGATGAACTTAGGAGCAATGCATAATGGCAAAGGTTGGACCACTACCGGGTCCCAACCAAGAGGTAAAGTTTTCAGACCTTAGAACCGAGTATGATGGAGATTCGTCAGTCTCTATGTCTGAATATTATAGAGGCGGACCGCAAGGTTATGTAAGAGCCGCCAACAGCAAGAGTGGCTATCTTAACGGGGTGACGAGTACACAGATATTGCTTAGTGTCAATAGTGGAGGGAACAACCAGACATCTTTTAGGCATTTCTATATTGGCGCGGGTAACGACAATCCGCTTACAGAAGAAGAAGATATCGTGGCGATGATTCTCTTAAATAATGCAGGCTTGATACCACCATTTGCCAACATTGTCGCCGAGGGTTACGAGAGCAGTAGAACTGGCGGAACAAACAATTATTATACAGGCTACAGCAGCGGGCGGGAGAATGGCTTGTTTAACGCTCCACGTTATGATTGGAGTCGGTATGGCGGCGGGATTTCATTTAGTGCCTCCGGTCTAGGCATGATTGGTTCTTGGCTCAATACCGGCGGCTCCTATCCCCAAAAGACAGTAAGCTATGTCAATCTTACAATCAATGGCACTAGTAGTAATCCTATCAATGAGACCGTTCCAAATCACTCATATTCATCAAACGGCATAATTAAGACATCCAATTTTGCCAGTCAAGATAATGACGGTTATTCGGATGAAATGATAAATTCATTTCAGCCTGAGTTTGCAGCTAGATATAGTGGTTACTACTAACAGCATCAATTCTTCGACTTATAAATAGACATATAGATATCCCAAGGACATAAGGCAGCATACGATGACAAAGAAGTTTAGTGATTTAACAAGCATTGATAATCTGTTAGCTGAAGATATATTGGCAGTGGTTGATACCTCAGAGACTGCTTCTAGATATATTACGCTGGCCAATCTATCTGCTTCTGTTTTCTCGTCAGCCTCGGCTGCATCTATCATCGGAGTATTGAACGAGTATAACGCTGGGGCTAGCTATGGTAACGGACTTTACGCTGGTTGGTTGTGGCACGAAGCAGCTACCAACTCAGTCGGCACTAATGTACCAGCCTACAAAGATGGAAATTACTATCTAGACTATAACAACTTTACCAATACCCCAATACTGAAGACTGACTTAAAAGAATTTGATAACTCAGCTTCATTTTTGAGGCTTACACCAGATGGGATTGTGACGAGTCCCGCAGCGAATCTTGGAGGTCTTAAACGGCTAATTACAACCACTGATATAGATGAAGCTTCTCCAGATTCTGCAGGCGTAAATCTATACTATACTCTTGCTAGAGATCAAGCTCATCTAGAGCAGAACTTTGAAACGCAGTTTAATATTTACAGTGGCAGACTTGTCGGCAGTAATAGAGATAGCTTAGAAGCGCAAGCGGCTACTTTCCCTGAAGCGTCAGTCACGACAAATCAATCAAAAACTCTGCGTTTTGCTTCGAGTGATAGTATAGACAACTATATCGAAGGACAAGTTCTACGAATATATGGGGCATCTTTGGCAGATGCCCAAATTGGTATAGATGCTCTCACAACCCTAACGATCAGTGTCACAGCCAGCGCATCAGGTTGGTCCACAGACGAGAACTCGGCGTTGGAAGAAGTCAGTTATGAGTTTGCGCTATATAATACGATTACAGGAGAAATTAGTGCGACATTGGCACCACGAACAATTTCTGTTACAAATGCTGACACCAACGAGGGGTTTCGTCAGGCTTTCAGCTCTAGTACTTTCTTGAAAGTGTCTTATAATAATATACCAGCGAATCACGGTGTGCTGGTGTATAGGAAAATAGCTAGTGTTGAGTCCAGTCATAAACTTATTGCAGTATTAGGAGAAAGAGAAGTTTCTGAAGGAAGCTGGAAAGATTATAACTCATTCGATTACGTCTCTTGGTCAGGTAAGACCGCGGACTATAATACCTATACCACAGTACCGCACTTTCCTTTAACGTCAGTTGGCTTAACCCTTCCTCTTAGAGGTTGGGTAGACAAAACAATTGTGTCAGTTACCCCCAGCGATAGTTCTGATGGGTTTGATATTGAACTAGATTCAACGGCTTTCGTCAATCAGCCGATAAATGCGACAAGAGCAGTTCAAGTTTATCATAATGACACCGAGCTTATTCAAAATGCAATTGATAAAAATAGTGATGCTGGCAAGAAAAGTGTGATGTTGAATGCTAGACCTTATAATGTATCGTCAATCACTGTACCCAATGAGTTTGGCATATTAGGCACACGTTCTGTAAGCACAATTAAGAAACTTCCTTGGTCTGGTGGTGTTCTGCTTGGCAGCACAGGTAGCATTATAAAATCAACTGGTAATCCAGCATCTCAAATTTCTTTGGTAGGATTTGATATAGAAGGCAATTCTTCCTATCAAGCACTATTTTCGGATTTGGCTGTTGAAAGACTAAGTGCAAACTACGCTTTAGATTTTGGAACTGACTCTAATGCTATAATATTAGATGGGGTGAGAGTAAGGAATGTCTCTGCTGGTGGCTTATGGGCTCCAGAAGCAACAGACCTCGGTGTGCGCTCAGGCGAATTTATAAACAGTGGAGTCAGTGATAGAAATCCGTACTCTCCCATATCAGCACCTGGGTCGAAAAGTACGTTTATCACAGGAAATAAAATTAAGAACTACAGTGAATATGTAGACGTGGCCACTACAACGCAAGGTGTTGTCACAAACAACATCGTACAAAACTGCGGAAGTGGTATATACGTATACGGATCAACTTTCTTTCTCTCTTCGTCAAACGTATTGATGGGGCCTGCTAGTGAGTTCTTACCATCACCAGACATACTCAACTCTGCTTTCGATTCCATCAACATAAATCTAACAGCTCACCAAAACAGTATGTATACTAGTGATAGTATGGTATATCAAGAAAATGGAGCAGCATTTAATTTAAGCACTAATTCTATTGGTGGTGAAAATCCAGAGTTGATTTATAGAGTATTCTATATTCAGAAATCAGAGAAAGGTGTAGAAGAAGCATATGGAACAGGAACAGCTCCCGCTGATCTTGTTCCCGGCATAAGATATATGATTACCGGGCTAGGCACCACCACAACTCAAACGATGTGGAACAGTGCCGCTGGAACTTTAAATGTTATTTATGAGGCGGGCGACTCGTTCATAGCATCCTCCGTTGCAGTAAGTGGAAACGGAACAGCGACATCAGGTGGTGTTGATGCTATACAGTTTACCGATGAAGCTGGAACTTTCCGCGAACTAGGAGAGTTTAGATTTCAGATCAACGCTACTTTGGTTAATAACATTCTCAATGCGGATGGGCTATACTCATACAGTACGCTCAAAGCTGCGAATACAAGCGTCACCAGCGAGCATGTAGGTATCGCATGGACAGCTAGCCATAGAAACTATGTTAAAGCAGCAGAAATTACTAGTGGAAGTTGGTTAGAAACCAACGCTCCCAATACCGCAACATATACCTTTACAGTCGCGAATCAAAAGTATCTGTCAATAGGAAGGACGGTAAGAGTACACAATTATGGTGATTGGCGTAATAGAGCCGATACTCCAAGCGATCCCGTTCAATACTCAGGCAAAATAGTAACTATTGATAATGATCAAATAGCAGTAGTTTTTAAAGGGACAGGCATTCACACACCCGATAAAAATGCTACTGGTACTAACCTGATACAGGGGACCGGTTCTAACGGAACACTAAATATTGTCGATGAATTCATATTGGCAAAAGGAAGGATAATCTAGTATGTCAAGTATAACAAATGTTAATAATGAATCGACTGTAGTCAACGTAGGTCGAACAACACCAGTTCAACCCGGTGTTCAACCCGCTTCAGCTTCTATACCTGTAGTAGTTGCTTCTGATCAAACGCCCGTACCAGTTGAAGAGCAGAATAAAATTCAATCTGAAGTTGCGTTATCACTTCTGGGTATTCCTAGGGCTGAAGTTGCTTTGGGTATATTCGCAGACGTTAATACGTATGATGTCAACCCCTCAGAATGGTCAACATCTCCTCAGTATCACATCACTGGTTACGGTGTTAAACATCTACCAGAGGAAGCGGGAGCATTAGTAGAAGCCCCCGTTAATAAAACCGCAGTTCTCACATCTAAAAGATTCTTCAGATATCAACCTGGTCGTGTTTCAGCAGCAACGTTTGGTGTTAAGAGTAGTGTATCTACTGAGAGTTTCGTAGAGAATCCTGCTATTCGAAAGTTTGGAATCTATGATAACTATGATGGATACTTTTGGGAAACTAGAAACAATGCAAATGGAGATAATTTCTCTGTAGTAAGACGTTCACAGTCTCTCTTGAAATGCCCCACATCTCCTACTGGCGTCTCAGGACAGTTGCTCAAAGGTAGTGTTCCCTCAGGGCAGATAGGTGCAACACAGGTTGACGATTATCGAATTATTGGTCAAGGCACAAAAGAGACCGTATCTGAACCAATAGTCTTATTTCCTAAAGATAGAGCATTAATAACTAAGAATCGTTTTAAGCTTGTCGATGCTGCACTGACTGCTGCCGTTGAAGACCATTTGCAGAGCGGCAATGTCAGCCTGACACTGGCTAACGGAGGCACTACTGTAAATGGATACGTGGTTGAGTCTTCCGCACAGTATGCCACGATTGTAGGTGGCACTGACGCTGAAAAATTCTACGGAGATTTGGCTAGGGCAATCAATGTATCAATACCAGACGCACCCAGCACAGATGCCGAAAAAGTCGAAGCGAAGTGTAGGCGCGATTTAGATTACTGGATCGACATGTATCTACTAGATATGGAATATGGTGGCACTAATCACACCAGACTAAACACCAGTAACTACGCTTCGGGAATATTCCCACAGATTTCGACATTCGAAAAGGCTATACACGCTAAGTTGAAACTGGAACTGGAGGATCAAACGGCCGATGGTCATATCGCGACTATTAGTGCCACTGGCGCAGCCAAACTTCTTACGTTGACAGAAATTACCGAGACTGCATTTAATCGCAACAACGGATCGCCAATTGCTGTCCAAGAATTGCTAGCGGATGGCTACGGCAATAGAAGTGTGATCGATACGATCTTCGCTGCCAAGATGCATTATTGGGCATATGTAGTAGCATCAGTGACACAGAACAAAACACTGGGCACAGTTGTCATGAATAACACGGCTGCTGTCTTCACTACGTCTGATATTGATATTGATCCCGGTGATTATATTACAGTTTCTGGCACACCCGGAACCGGTGAGGCCAGTATTACTGGTTATACTAATCCCACGACTTATAAAGTATCTCTCACCCCTGGTACTGTAAATTTAAGAGACGGGTTTAAATTAACTACTGTTGGAGGCGATGCTGTCGCGACAGTACTTGGTGATACCAGTACTGACGGATTAACTTTTACTGCTCTTGGCAATGGAGTAGCAATACCTTTAGGTGACTATGCCATTGATGTGGCGATAGGCGCTGGACTAAGCTCAAACCTTGACCCAGCAGATATTAAATACAAGTGCCAGCGAGACCTTGGTTACATCATTGACGGTTATAGAAATGATATTGCCGGCGGTGGTGAAGCAGAAACAAAGTATAATATGAGTATGTACTTCAAAAACGGTCGAGAGATTGGAGCTGCCACGCCAGGTGCAGGAATGTCCATCTACTCGCAAACGGCAGCAGATGGAACTTTAGAAGAAATTGAGCGTCACACACACCTTGCTGCTTACATTAAGACTGATTTGCTAAGATACGGCATACTTCCTACTAGTGCTGAATATCTTAAGCTAACCTCTTTGTCCAACAGAGTTATCGCGAATTTTAAAGTAGAAGATACTGAAAGTATGGTACTGGGTAATCGTGGATTTGCTGGTAACTTAGTTGCTATGCGAGACGGTCTTATCGTGACTCATGCCGCAGTATATGACCCAACGCTTCTTAAGCCTATTGAGAGCATCGATGCTGTTGCCGATGCAGCCAGTAATACGTTCAGACTATCTAAAGGTCATGTAACTTTTGGACAACATGTTAAACTCAAATATACCGGCATTGCCGTGACAGTCGGACTGATGAGGAAGGACGCGATATGTAAAGTCGTAAAAGTTTTTGGGCCCAAAGGCAACGAGTTCTCTCTAGAGACAACAGAGATTACTATAGGCGCGACCGTCGTTGCAAAGGCTAATATCACGATGACGGCTCAAAATATCACCGATGCAGGTGATATTTCTTTCGAATTAGTAGTACCGTTCATCTTTCCTAAAGATCAGTATAAGCCCGCTACCTACAGAACGGAGGCTGGAGGACAGACTACTAGTAGAGCTTTGAATTCGGATGATGATAAATTTCCAGAGGGAATGGTATTTCCCTACATGTATTCAAATAAGGATAAATTAGTGGAAGTTTATCTTAATTCTGAAGATTATTCAACTGGGTATATCAACACTGCAATGGATATAGGCGTAGCGGATAATCTGAATCGTATGTGTGAGGAAATTGATACTGTTGACTTTGAGCCAGAATACATTAATTGGATTAAGAATAATGTACAACCAGAATTTTATGGAGTGTACGACTATCGAGTACCTAGATCACGATTTAGCCACGACACATTAGATGGTATTAGATCAACTGCGGTGACTGAGCCGCTGCCACGACCGAGAGTTTATAGCGATGTTGCAACTGGAGAAAGTGGTATAGCTAGACCTGGACAGCATTATACTATCGATGGTGACCTACAACTTACGGATAGTCTATATAAATTCGACTTCACTAAAGTGACTATGCTCAAGATTGAATTTTCTTGGTACGGCGCTGTAGGAGCCCTCTTCTTAGCATATGTTCCGGTCGCTAATGGAGAAGCGCGTTGGGTTCGAGTGCATCACCTACGAGCATCTAACCAAATGAAGATTTCTTCTCTAGGTAACGCTACTCTGCCAATTACGTACACCGTCTATGGAGGTGGTGATGATAAATCTTTAGGTCTGCCAACTGATTCGACCCCTGATCAAGGCTATGGTGGTCCATCGGATAATATCGTAAAATATGGTGCTTCATATTATATTGATGGTGGAGATAGAGGAACGGTTCGATTATATAGTCACAATAACGAAACTCAAGCATCAGCTTATGGTAAGCAATGGGCGTCATCTGGCAGTGTTACCAATGTAAATTTAGATGGAGTGTCTACTCCTTCTATTCCAGTGAGCGGTTCGACTATTGACGGTAGCTATGCGAATATTTTACCATCTTTCTTTATGGGAGCGACTCTTATAACGGATAACAGTGCTGATCAAAACATTAAAGTAATTTTTGCTAATGCCACTAACGTATTCCTCTCCGCTACTCCAGTGGGAACTACCGGATTTAAGTTTCTTGCTGATAGAGCAAATTCTACTTACGGTTTAGAAACTAAGAAAGTCATACTCAGTGCAAGTCAAGGAAATGCCGTTAGAAATAGAGTTCAGGTATATCCAACAAAACTATCTACTGCAAACAGTGGCGATAATGCTGTAAGACTTCGCTTTAGAAAGACTCCAATCTTTCAGACTAACACTCTACCCATTGGCACTCTTAAGTTGTCTGCTGACTACACTGTGTCTGCATCAAATCTTCCTCTTGCAGTTACAGAAACTCAGACATATTTAAGTGACTCTGAAGAAATCTACGGATGGTTTAGAGCGACTGTAGATATTGATAAAGTGACAATATTTGGAAGACTGTATAAAGATTCAGGCGAATACTACTTCGAACCGCTGCAATCTTTCAACGGTACAGTCATATTGAAGAACATTGAGTACTTCCTTCCAGATAAAAGATGGACAGCACTGGCGGATTTGAAAACTGCTACTGAAGTAACGCGAGGACCTGTTTTTGAAAAGGAAGGACTAAGTTCAGTTCAAATTACTACTGATACAGTTGTTCCTATACCCGGAACCGGTACTAACGTAGCGACTATATACTTACAAAAAGGAACAGAACAGGTTGACCTAAGTCCTTACTTTGATTACAATAAAGAATATCTATCGTTTCCTTTGACAGATCAAGCAGATACTCTTTATTTCACAGTAGATTCTGATACGCCTATCGGTGATACCGTAGATTTGATAAGCTTGGGTGTAACTTGGGAAGAACAGTAAACCATGTCAGCATTAAATATAGTTGTAATCTCCACTGCGTCAGGTGGTTTCACCTGCAATAGTGCGGATATTGATGTCGGCAATCTCGTCACGATTTCTGGCACCTTTGAAGGGACAGGCACAGGTAGTATTGATGGTTATCTCAATCCGACAACCTATAAAGTATCTGCTGTCACGGGCGATGCATACGAAAGAACCGGATTTACGTTAACCACAATTTCTGATGTTAGTTTGGCTACATTTGAAGGTACGCCAGTTGGCGTAACTTATATTAAAACTCCTTCTACACCAAAAGCTTCGGTAAAACCGAAAATAAAACTGGGATTCGATAGAACTCCGGCACCAGTAGTTAAACAGCTTGTGCAGTTGGTTGACATAGAAGGGGCTCTTCTATACGATCCATCTGGCACCCCTTTGATGACAGAGGATGCAAGTAGATTAGGCACATTTGCTCGTTCCTCTGGAGCAACATCAGTTCACATCAATAACATGTATAACAGCCCGCCGATCAGTGTTCCTGTGGTAGAACAGTTTCCAGAAACTTCAGCAGTTAGTAGTTCTTTATTAGGTGTTCCTAGAGCAGAAACCAGTCTCAGCCTATTTTCAGATGTCTCTTCATATGGAATAGATGAAGAGAATTGGACATATCAAAGATATTCAAGCGCATCATATCCGTATGTATGGTATTTTAGAAAAAATCCTATATATGGAGATAGAACTAATCCGAGATTTTATGAAGAAACGGGGGAACAGGCACTATACTTAAAATCTTTCCCTGTACAGTATGGATTTCCGGGCAGTCCCTTGTCAAATAACGTCACTTCCGAGGGGGACTTGGAGGAAAATCTTATAAAATATCTAAACTTTATAGCTATGGGAAAATGGCTGTATAGATATTTTACTAGTACTGGATATACAGAATTTGCTAATAGAAATTTCTTAAACGAAAATATATACCCAATCGATAGTAGTGAGGATGAAGTAGAAGTAGAATTTATTCTAGCCGACCAAACATTTTCAAAAGTTAGTGATTTTTTAGATGTAGAGTATGGTGATGATGTAGAAGATTCTCTTTTTCAGATTGAGCGATGGACAATTGTGTACCAAAAAGTTAGAGATGGCAGATTTGACTTTCCGGTTGATTCACTAAGTCCTGATACTATTAACATAATAAAAGAATTTCTTGGCGAATTTGCAATACCCGGTGATCCAGATGCTAGAGAGAATTTTGTAATTCTGGAAAGCGTCAAGACATTTAGATATCAGCCAGGTAGGGTAAGCGGATTCACTTTCGGCACTAGACAACAAACTGATCCTGCAAGCAATGCTAATTACATAGAATGGGGATGCTCTAATGATACTGACGAGTATGCGTTTCAGTTAAAGGGTTCCACATTTAATATAGTCAGACGAAGTACAATTAAACTGCCGGACGAGCTACTTCTTAGACAGGGCTTAAGTGCATCAGATCAAACCGCAGAGCCTGTAAAATCTGTCGGAGTAACAGATCGTCCAGGTTTGTATGAAACTATTATACCTAGAACGCGATTTAATGGTGACAATCTATTGGGTAATGGCCCATCTGGCTATATACTTTCCTTTGAAGACGTGACTATGTATAAAATAGAATTTTCTTGGTACGGTGCTGTAGGCGCAAAATTCTATGCTTATATCCCAGCCGGTGTGGGAGAGGCCCGTTGGGTTCTGATGCACACACTCATTATCGAAAATGGTCTTGGTCAACCAATATTAAACAATCCAGATTTTAAGTTTAAGTATCTAGTATATTCTTCTGATCACAGAGGAATTGATTTACCTTTATACCTTTACAAGTATGGCAGCAGCTACTTTATCGATGGTGGTGATGAAGGCACAATATCTCTATCCACTGTAACGTCTAGCACAAAAACTTTTCAGGACAGGTCGCCTATAATTGGAGTCATGCCAAAAGAAGAGCTGATCAACAGAGACGGAATAGGTATAGTTAACTACAAAAAAGGTTACCCCTCTTTGTTGTCTGTCAACAGCAGTAAAAAAGCTAGGATAGATATAGAATATGTGACAGGGTCTCCAGATGGCGTACATTTTTCATATGCACCATCTTTACACCATAGTGGCACACATCCTAATACTACAGAAAATCTAATCTTCAGGCTCAACTCTAACGGAACAGAGGTTGACATACTCAATGGCCAAAGGAAAGAACAGGATTACAATGGTAAAATAGTAGCAGACGGTGTGTATAATACATATGCTGGTAGGAATGCCGATAGTAGTGCTTCAAGCACATATAATATTCTACGAAGAGGTAGGATAGGTCAAGGTCAAGGTAAAATTAAAAAGACTGATCCGGTTCAGTCAGATGAGGATCAATACGATCTCAGAGTAGCTAGTTTTATTAGAGGACGAAAGTCTGACGGAACATTTGTATCACGCGAACAGACACCCGATGATGTTACTGTCTCTGCTGGAAATTTTGTGCAAGATACGGTATATGAGATTGTCGATCTAGGCATAGCATCACCTGGCGGGGATACTCAGATAGACGCAGCACAAGTAATCTGGAACACCGCTGCTGGAACTACAAACACGGTAGCAACTGCTTTTATAATAGGCACTCAATATAAGATCACCGAACTAAACGACACATCTCAAGAGCAATGGCACGCAGCCGCTGGAACTACGCAGAGTGATGATCCTGATTATGCAGTAGGCTCAATATTCACAGCAAAAGCAGCAGCAGCAGGATCTGGAAAAGCTGACGTTGTTTATGGAGTAGGTGATGGCTTTAAAGCAACCGGACCAGTTGCAGGAACAGGAAAAGCTAGGACAGGAGAAGAATACTTCTCAGGTAAGATCACCAATTTTCATGCTGTAGCATCTTCAACAGTACCCATATACGCTAACGACTTCAAGATACACTTTTTAGACCCAGCAAAAGCTTGGGATGGTCCGAGACATAGAGCGCCAGGTGGCAGACACTATGCTGATTATGCGATGTGCATAGGCACATACGCTCCAAGTAAAGACGTTGACGGCAACTTGGTATTTTATAAAGATACTGAAAACGTGTCATTTAATTTCGATGACGTAACTCACGTAGTAGGATCTCAGCTCACAGCCTTGGTAGATATTAAGGACAGGGCAGACGTTGTTGAAGCTGAGAATGTCTACGGCAGAATGTTTTCAGTAGATCAAAGAATACCAGCACCTATTTCCAAAGAATATAACTCTGATGACACCGGTCAAGTGTGTGCTATCAAAGGTGAAGTGAGAACAATCGATTATTCTGTGTCAAGCGTGAGTCCGGCAGAGAATGGCCAGTATAAGATTGTTTTCACTCAAGATTCTCCGGGGCGATCTCTATTTCCTCTCGACTCCGATGGAGAAATGGTGCAAGGTTCAGCCGAAGTAGGCGTACTGGGTCTTGGTTTCCCCACTCCAATTTACTACGTGACTATTCCTAAGCTGCCAGAACCTGACCCTGAGAACGCACAAGCAAGCACAAAATTCTTCGCATTAGTAAGTGGCAATCCATTCCCTACTGCTGCAACAGACTCTGAAGGCAATATAATACTGCCCGCTGGCGCTGCTGTGCAAACTAAAGTGATTACGCTGGAACAGACTTGGAAATTAGATGAAAGATTCAAGTCTGCTTTATTTAGTGAATCGCGAGCTGTCAAGTTTAATGCTCAGCCTCTATATCTCAGCATTGCAATGCAGGATAATGCTAGAGTTAACAGTATTGTTGTTGAAGAAATAACTGCGGATGGTGTTATAGTCAAAGCACCGACCTTCATTACAGCCGGCAATAGTGCTACGCTCGGAGCGTCTGGCATTGAATTTGGTCCTCAAGGCGAAGGTTCGGCGCCATATCCGCCTTCGTCCTTTAATTCTTATAGTCGCTCTTCTGGGTTGCGCTTCGACAAACAACTTCAAGGCACTCTTCGCAAAGGAACGGTAATTCATTCAGTTTTTGTTGATGAAGACAAGCCAGCGCAATTTGATTTGTCAAATATTTTTGGTATAGATAGGAAAACCTTGGCTAGAGGTATGATAAATAATACAGCGACATATTTCACTGCCACATCACTTGATGGCTTCGCAGGAAACATTGAAATGACTCTTACCGCCAAGGAACAGTAATGACGATATATAGAGGACTAAATTTATTTAAAACACTGAATGATGCTGATGATAAAAGGGTAGCACTTATTAACTTGGGTCTAAACCAAAAAGATTTGAACTTAATAAAAGGCTTAAGCACGATACCAGTATCAAAAAACGATATGCATTTTATAGGAGGACTCAGAGAAGATCAGGCAAAGTCCATGTATTCCTTGGGTTCATCATCCACGGCCGTCAACATTCTCTTAGGGGATTTAAAAGACATTGCTCAGCCTTTAGAGCACAATCTAAATATAAACGGACAATTTTTAACAGCAGGAGTAAAATTCAAATATGTGAATTATGATGAGCTATATGAAAATTCTCTTACATCAGGTGACGTATCTACATCAAGAGTTTCTGCTTGGTCACTATTAGGGAGTACACTAGTCTATGGAGGAGATGTTGTAGTCACGGGTGATACACTCAGAGTAGGAAGCCTCGCTACTGAGGTAGCTCCAATACCAAAGACATTTAGATCAGAAATACCCACGCACACTATAACAATGAAGGTGAAAAGCGGAAAAGAGGGCACTCTTGCTGAACATAAATTTATAGCAATGAAAGGCATACCCCTAACATTTACTGCCAATTTCCGAAATGCTGTAATTGGTCATGTCGTTGACCAAGGTGTTGTTGACAACTACAATCTTGGTACAGATGATCAAACTGCTTCAGAGAACAAAAACGTGCCAGCCACATGGAGAATCACTAATGATGACGGCGGTTCTTATAATTCTGGTGACGGAACTGTAGCTAATCCGGGCAATCTTGCTAATGGCTTCGTACAGGGACAGAAGTATAAGTTTGCATTCTATCCTTTCCCAGATTATACTTCTAAGAGACGCAAAGTAGAGTTCTTTTATGATCCGACTAAAACAAGAGGTCTATCTCTCAACTCGATTAATTTGAATTCCTGGCCTAAAGCTGTAGTTACCGGTTTGAAGAGATTAGAGGTAGTGAATAACGACTTTTTTCAACTCCCTAGCTTTGGAGCATTTGGTGTACCGGTCGATCAGGATGATGATGATGCTGAAACAGTATCGTCAGCGAATTCTGATGAGTCTTTTGTAAAAGGCTTTCAATATACGATTACCAGTACAACTGGCACTACCGCAGCCCAGTGGCACAACATTGCTGGAACTACGCAGGGTACTGATCCTGATTATGTAGTGGGTGATACCTTCACAGCAGTTGAATCAGCAGAAGCAGGAATTGGAACAGTTATAATCACAGCTCTCGACACACGTCTCGCAGCTAAAGAAATTAGTGCTGGAAATTTTATAGTTGGTGAAGTATACGAGATTACTGATCTAGGCATAGCATCACCTGGCGGGAATACTCAGATAGACGCAGCACAAGCAATCTGGAACACTGCTGCTGGAACCACAGGTGTTACTTATATTGCCCGGGTCGACACTCCTACTGTAAAAACTCAAGGCTCAATATTCACAGCAAAAGCAGCAGGATCAGGAACTGGAAAGGCGATAGTAAGTAAACATGGGATATTACCACTCAGTGGGTTTTTGCCAAATCTTGAGGAACTCGATATATCAATTAACAATCTATCTCGGGCTTCTCATGCTGATGGGAGGCAAATTGTCGCTACTCATCAACTGAACACTTTACCATTAAGTTTGAAAAGGCTGAAAATTAGTTACACATTTAGAGACTCTACAGAGATTGATCTACTTAACTACAAAGAACTTACACACTTCTACTTTGATAGTCAAATTGGGACTGAACGTAAACAGTACAGGATAATGCCAACAGTTTCTAATACTCATGTGACTCCAAAGGTATCAACAAGCATTCAAGATTATTGGATTAGAGGACATCGATACGCTCTTTTAGCAAGTGGACTATGCGCCAGCAAAACTTTGAAAAGATTAGAGTTTAGGGACATAGACTGTCACGGACAAGAAGGTGAAGTTGTTTCAGCCGGTAATTTTATAATAGGTACTCGATATCGAGTTACCGATACGGGTAATATGAATCAAGCCGCTTGGGAGGCTGTCGGAGGAACAAATTCTACGCCGTCTGCTACTTACGCTGCCGGTACTACCTTCACAGCAATAGACCCGCAACCAGCATCAACTGGAACTGGCAAAGCTATAGTATCAGAAAACATTACTATAGCGAGTACGGAGTTAACCAAATTCTGCTCTCACTCCAACAAACACGGTGTTGTTTCAGCGGCAGGGAAGACCAATCTCACGTTCTATCAACTTACCTCTTCCGAGATGGATCTAGTACCTGATGATTCTAGAGCAGTGGCGCCCGGCACGTTTACTGATTGCACTCAGATTAACTACCTACACTTAGGATATTCGAATCTCCTCACTGGCGATGCTGACCAAATTGTCAGAAACATGCCTAAATTGAAGTTATTCCACATCATACGCAATTCATTGACCGTTCACTTAACTGACGAAACCTTCTATGATGGCTGTGTCCTTGATCGGTTTTACATAGGCGATGGCTACTATAAGCAGAATCCTGACAATGCCGACCCAGCACCAGGTGCTTTTGGTGTCGCCGATCCTAATGCACCAGCAGATAACCCCACGCTTGGCCTACAAGTATTCTATAGAACCCCGTCTCTGCGAATCTTGTACGTCCACAATAGTAGTGTACTAACAGGAGCATTACCCGATTTTAGTACAAATAAGCTTTTGCAACGGGTGCATTTCGCTAGCACATCGATGTCTGGTATGATAAGCATTAATCAGCTGGCACCTTCCGGTGAAATTCTACAGTTATTGGAAATATTTAATAATAACTTTGATGACATCGACAATCTTTTCACCAATGAGAAAAATATTTTTGACAGATTGAGAAAAATTTTGCTACAGGGTAATAACATTGATTACACTATAATCTCGGACCAGTCTATAAAAGGTTGTCCATCTGTTAACGTATTTAACATTAGTAACAATAGGTTCAAGGGAGATGTTCCTAATTTTAGCGGTTCTCCTAACTTACAGCAATGCCTTCTTGCTAATAATAATTTTTCTAGCTATGATGCTGGCTCTCTGGCAAGTAATTTGCAACTCAATACATTGGATATAAGTAATAGTAACTTGAGTGTGAGTGCTGGACAAGCACTGCTAACTGATCTATATTTTAACTATATTTCGGCTAAAAGATCGGGCGTATACATTGACATAAGCGGTAACGGCAACATTACACTGCAAAGTTTAGTGGGCAATAACTCGTCACTCCAAAGGTCACTTAGAGTGCTGAAAGCGGCTAACTGGATTTTCAAAGTTTAAGGATAAAAAATGGCTACTGGTTTCGTAACAACTGAAAATCTTGGAGAGAGTAACAGGGGTGATCTGGACAGGGGTATTCTAGATAACTTAGGTGGGCCAGGAATAACTGACGATATTTTACTATTCGATGGAAATAGTAAGTTTATATCTAGACTCGTTTTTAATCAAGATGCGAATGTTTCCGTTTCAGACTTTCTTGATGGAGTACAATATAGAATTACCGATCTAGGCATAGCATCACCTGGCGGAGAAACTGAGATAGCCGCAGCACAGCTAGTCTGGAACACTGCTGCTGGAACTTCAGGTCTTACTTATACATTGTACGAAACGTTCACTAGAGGTCAAACGACACTATCTCAATCGCAAAATCAAACAACTGACGGTCAAGATTTTACCTTCAATTTCACTTCGGCCGAAATCGCAGATTATAAATCTCGCAGTAGCAGTAGTCTCACTGTCTCATTACAGGGCGATTTTAATAACATCTCGACCGACGATTCAGTGAAAATAACGATTGGCGGAGTGGATAGGGGAGATTTTAATCGCGAATCCGCTGAAGCTTATGATGTGGTTTCCAAAGGCTTTAACAATAACAACGCGTACCAGTACAAGATAGACTTAAACCTTGACGCGAAGGAAACGGCTGACTTTATTTCTAATCCCACTGTGCTGGTTAACTTCGGTTCAAATGTATCTTACCAGTGTGGCTGGTGGAACTTTTCTAATTGCCAAGTTTCTGCCGACTCTTCTGAGTCGCCTTATGCTAAGGTGGATTATAAATTCACTAAAGCAGTTACTGGTTCAGGTAAAGCGCTGGGTCAATTAGCCAATGACTTTACTGTTGGTGATGTAGCGTCTGAGTATGAAATTACTGTTGGTACAGAAGGTAAAGTAGCATTCTCGAACGGAACTAAGTTGTCTATGTCAGGCACTCTACCTTTGGGTACTGGTGAAGGATTCGTTGATTTTGGTGCTGTGGACGTCGGTCAGTTGGGTGTTAGAAATAAGTGGAATGGTCTGGTAGTACCCGGTAGCGGTAACAAAGATCCTATTCTTACCGGCACTGCCACTTATGGGACCGAGGGATTCATTACTACACAGGACAATGCATCTCCGCCCGTCACTCACAGCGTCAAATACGCAGCAGCTGCCCGGTATGTGGATACGAATGAAGAGGATACTGTAGCAGAATACGGCTACACACTTCAGTTTGAAATACAGAACGCAATATTCGCTACAGACTATGACCCCGGCAGCCAGACGCCCACTTTAGTATATTTTGCAGCAACAGCAACTGAAAATTCATGGAAATTGAACGCGACAACTGTGAATGGCAGTGCAAAATGGGGAATAAGTACACCAAGCGGAAATGAGATTACCAAAACAATTGAAACTGCGAATCTTGAGCCAATAGGTAGTCATTCGCTAATCACAATCAGTGTGCAGGGTTCGCTTTCGCCTGAGCCATATAAAATATCAATCTACAAAGACAAAAGTTTAATTCTGGAAGCCCGCGAAGGTGATCCGAATTTCCCCGACTCTAGCGCCGGTGCGGGAGTTTTCGGGGATCTGCATATAGGCGTGGGTGATACAACACACCGAATTAAAAATGTGATGTACATTGACGGTGCGACAATACCTCGGCGAAATCTTCGAATCGCAGTATTGGGCGATGACAACATCAGCGCCGGACAATACCAAGCAGACACTAGCGAGATGCAGCAAGGTGCACCAAATCGTCAAGGTGGTATGCACTCTTATAAAGTTGGTGATCCGTTGTTTGATGCAGTTACGCCTTATGGTGCAGCACCCCATCCACTACATAATCCACCGCTGCACGGCATACGCCAAAACTCTCGCTATCCTGTTGAATATCTACCAAGCACCGGAAACAGAGTTGATGATACTGGTGCAGCGGCAACTGAATATCTGTTTCATCGTGAAGAGTCTCTGTTTGCTCGAATGGAATATTATATGGCAAATAAGGGGCTTCATCCCACAGCGTTTGCTCCAAATCAACTAGGCATATACAGTGCTGCACGAAGCGGTGCAGAGACTGATAATATCAATAGTCAAATTGATGCGATGTTAGGTGCGGCTCTAGATGGTACAGGTCCAGGTCCTATTGGAAGTAATCTTTCGCTTGATGTCGTGGTGATAAACTTAGGAACAAACGATGCTCTCTTGGAAAAAAGTGCTGATACGGCAAAAATCAATTTACAGATTGGAATTGATAGAATCATATCAATTTTTAATCCTAAAGCAATTGTTGTTAACACTGTTGCTATGCCTTTACTGATTAACGGAAGTGCTACAGGTATTCCCAATACCAATCAACAAGCCGCTGCTGCTGATATAAGTGACAAAATAGTTGAGCTTGATGGTTATAAAGATGTTGTCGCAGTAGTAAATTTAACTGCTGCTTTAGGTACAAGTGGCAGACAAACCGGTTTCGCCGATGCATTACACTATAACCCCATAGGTTATAAGATAATGGCTGAGAAGATTGTTGATAAACTACACTTTATCTTTGCAACAGAACTTACCGAAAGTTCAAGTTTCGTCTATGATGTAACCGACTCTAATGGAACTGATAAGTTTAAAGTTAAATACGATGGCGTTCCAATAAACGTAACTGGAACTCTGCGCCGAAGCGATACCGTAACAAAGACAAACATGGAATTTCTAAATGTAAATAGATTGGCTACTGCCGAGCAAAGCTCCACTGCCGGTAACGGCAGTGAAAACGATAGTGACGAGTCTAGAAGCACGTTTACACTATTTACTTTTAATGAACAGAAAGAATTTATAGAAGAGAATTTATCGATCTTTAGCTATAAGAGAAAAAGGCTTCCTTTCACTAAAGTTAGTAGTGAGTTTGATGACATTATCTCCCTTGACGGTAATCTGCGTATAATAGACACTGCTCAAACTGGCACTGTTAGTGATGAATCGCCCGGAATATTTATGCTTGATCCAACCAAGCCTGCTGAGCCTCCAGTACGAGCATTCACTGGAAACACGAGTGAGTGGTCTAAAGCAAATGTTGGTACTGTACCTGACGCTGCAATAAGTAATGCACCAGTACTTCTAATAGGAACCTTTCTCACCACAACAAATGATGCGGGGGAGACTTTTAATATATTCGAAATTACTGATCTAGGCAGCACAACTCAACTTGACTGGCACGCTGCTGCTGCAACTACATCGGGTACTGATCCTGATTACGCAGTAGGCGACATATTCAAAGCAGATATTGCCGGCGACCCCTCAGGAGAAGGAAAAGCCAAACAGCTAGGTGTAGAAAAAAGTATAACTGGCGGCCTTATTGAAGGTTCGAAATATGTTATCTCTACTTTAGGCACTAATCAACAAGAGAACTGGAACACTGCTGCTGGAACTACAAGTGTTACTTACGCACCAGGCAGTACATTTACAGCAACCGCTGCAGGCCAAGCAATTAGCAGTGGAGACGGAAAAGCTGCTCTAATACGGGCATCAAGAAGTGCCAAGGTTACTAGACTCACGGTAGCTGATGCTACTACTCTTAATGTGGTAATAGAGACTTTTGAAAACACTCAACTTGTAGAGGACAGTGACGAATTAGCAGGTGCACTTTTCACACATAAATTACCAGTGATAGTAAACGATGATACATATTATATACTGCTAAAAGATTAGGACCCTGACACTATCACTCTTTTAATATTAGCATTTTATATGTAGCACTGCCGTGCTTTATCTTAAAGTGAGAATCAGTCATTGAGGTTGCGGTTGCATCTCCAATATTACCACCAGCTAGCACTAAAGTCAGTTCAGAAAACGATAGCGTACTATTGTAAAGTTCGAGATTATCTCCAGCAGGCGTTGCTAAACCGTCACTCGTACCATCGAATGGGGGAGCAGTGTCTAAAGGAATAATGCATTCGAAAAGAGTACCTTCAGTACCCTGGGGAAGTTCAGCGTCTGCTGCCTGAATGGCAGCAGGTACTATTGCGATAGTATCGCCTGGGACTAAGGTTGCTGTTGTAAAAGGATAGCCGTATATATTGGGGTAGCCAGCAACGCCATTAAGCCCCACTAATATTGTATTAGTCGCGGGGACTACAGACATGATTTTGGGTGCCTTTATGGCGGGAGGTACAAGTAACGGATGATGAAACGTATCGAATAGTTCAATTCCTTCAACACTGTCCAGTGTTATCAGCGCAGAGCCATTGCCGGCATCCGAGAAAGCCTTGACCTGTCTGCCGAGAACTCCACCACATCTAATAGATCGACTCTGATCTTCTAATCCGGTGGCGACATATACGGGCATAAGACAGTTCCGATTATCACCGTTATAAAGAGCAGTAGAATTTTCATAGTAATTTTGTGACGTGATTTCTCGCGCGTCAAGGCGCGCACCGCTTAGTCTCATCAACCGCGATTCTCTGCCCGCGGTTGATATCGTAGCGGCAACTGTAATTATATCACCTACTGCGTAAGTTCCAGTTCCAGCAATAACGTTCCAATCGGACTCTAGGCCTGCCGCGACCCCAAGCGATATTATCTTATATACCTCCCCCGGCGTAGCGTCAGCACCATTGCGGGTTTTGGCGTAGTTATTAAGCTTTTCTGCTCTAGCTAGACCCACAGTGGCTTCAGCCGTAGCTTGTCCGCCAGTACTAGCCACTCCTACGCTTTCTGCTTTGAATTTATGTCCTACTGCGTAAACAACATCTATAGTTCCAGCAACAGTGTTCCAATCCGTACTGCCTAGCGTAGTGATCTTGTAATCTGTACCGACAACGAAACTACCATCACTAATATTCGAGCCGACTGCCTCGGAGTAAACAGAAAAGAATGCATTTCCTCGATTAATCAAGTCTATGGGAGGCAATGCTATAGACGCTCTGAGTGTTCCTGTGCCGTTGGCTTGCGAATTTAGTGCTGCCGTGAACGTATCACCTACTTTATAATCAGGATCAGTACCCGATGTAGTTCCAGCAACGGTGTGCCACTGAGCTGTCGAGTAGTTGCCTAGAGTAATAATCCTATATGTGATATCTTTAACAATGTCATCAACAACAACTTCAGCGAGAGAATCTGCTTTACTGTGCGAAGCCCATAAATTACCGATGGAAGAGCTGTTAGCTTCTAATACTACTGTTCCATTACCGCCGTTTGTTCCAGTCGCTATGAATATAGTATTGAGATTATCATTTGCCGCTCCGACATTAGTGAAGAGTGGTGAGCCACCCGCTGTCTTAATCCTGTACCTCTTACCAGGTTGCAATGGATTGGCGGGGAGGGTAGTTTCCGTGAGCGACATGGTTCTGATATTCGAAAAGATACCAATTAAGCCAGCATTTTTAAAGACAACGGCAATAATCGGCGCAGGCTTATCACCACCATTGACTTTAAGTTCCGGCAGGTCGTTTATAGTAGGGTCAACGAAAGCATACACTCCTGAGAGTTCCTCTATTTGATATGAAACACGATAGTTCGTAGTTGACACTGATGAATTTATTTTAAATGCTACCCAATCTCCAATAGAACAATCGCCCCATCCCTGTTTGCAATAGAGTCTACCAGTATTCTCTTGAATAAGTATCTGTTTAGTAGTCAAGACGTGTCTTCCGTTGGCCTCTGCGGCAGCGGGAGTCGATAAAACTTTAGGCAGTTCATATTGAGGAGTATAAGTTATCTGCACAGAGTTGTTTACTTTCAGCGCATTCCCAGATTCGATTCTTTGGTTTAGCACACTTCCCTTATTTTCGTAAAAGTGTTTGTAACTATATGGAAGTGTAGTTGCTTGAATATCAGACGTAGTGTAGAATGTACTGTAAGGCAAATTAATAGCACCAGCAGTAGGACTTTCTCTGAAAAATTTATTTAAGTATTCAACGCCAGCTGTCGTTGGCTCTGGAAACCAAAGTGTATATCC
>OOFS01000003.1_pt1 | contig 45600 bp, 88 predicted proteins | sample 1670411 | NCBI WGS metagenome assembly OOFS01 (sample SAMEA98152918, study PRJEB22522) | marine metagenome | biome: marine biome; feature: marine water body; material: sea ice | place: Arctic Ocean | collected 27-Sep-2015 | depth 0.05 m | reverse complement strand
TCATGGCGATATCACTGAAAAAGATTACAAAAGTGCAATGGCAGTTATCAAAAAGATAGCAGGTGATAAAGTTGCTGCTGAAGTTTCAAGCGATAAGGCAATCTCCAAACTTTTGTATGGTCGTCATGGCGTTTTTGGCACTGACATCATGCGAGACCGTCAAGGTTTGTCTGGACGCAAGAAAAATAAATCTGGAAAACTGTCTAAAGTTTCTATGTCTAACTTTAAGAAAGACGTAGAACGTGCTATGAGTAAGCACCAAAAGGTGACAAGGAAACTTCCCGAATCAGTCGAGCAGGTTGATGAAGCAACCATCAATCCTACAGATGGCAATAGCACAGGCAGGTACTCTTCTGTCAAGCAAGTCAAGTCCAAAGCAGACTTCATGAAGGGTCGTAAAGATACCCGAAAGAAACCACGCCTGAGCCATAAAGAAGAAGTCGAGCAAGTTGATGAAGGTGAATTTAATGATAAGCAAATCGATGCACTACGAGTAAGCTATGCTTCTCTTAAAACTATAAATCCTACTGGTCCAGCATGGAAGAAAGTGACTAAAATGCTTGATAGTAAGGACAAGGAAACACTAGAACAAATTGCTTTTGCAAAGATTAAGTTTTTATCTCAAGCTGCTGCTAGGACTCTAGAAAGCCGCTTTAAAGTTAAACTTCGTCCTAGTCAATATATGGGCGAATCGATTTACCAGATGGATGAGTTGTCAGGCGACAAGTTGCATAGCTATATCAGTAAAGCTATGAATGCTTCTGATACAAACAAGAGACGAAGTGATCGGGCGTTAAAGATAACTGGTACTGCTAAAACTGCCAGCACGGTCAGACGCGCACAGAAAGTTGCAAACCATCAAGCTAATAAGCGTACTAAGCGTGAGCTAGGTATTCAGCAAGCATTGTGGAAGCAGACTGGTAAAGCTAAAGTTAATGCTAGAGAAGAGCTAAGTCCAGTTGCAATAAAACAAGCATCGAAACATCTCGACAAGGGTTCGAGGTTTTCTATACCTAGCAGCGATGGCAAATCTGTTTTTACTATAAGCAAAAAGCTTGAACTCAAGAGACAAAACGATGATGCTTATATGATGGACATTTATGCTAAAGATGGAAAGAAGTTGATTAAGAACCTTGGTAGTCATCCAAGTTTTGCTGGAGCATTAAAGTATGCTGCTACTAAAGGATATACTGATCGACCTAGTATACACGAATCGCATGGCGATGAAGTTTAGGTGAGCAAAAAACACATATTATCTTTGACTGAATTCTTTGCTGAAGAAGTTCGAACACATGATGATGACCTCGGAATTAATGAGGAGAGCGAGTATCAAGGCAGAAAGGTGAAGTTGAATGACCCATTTCGACTTCCTTCAGGCGATGACAGTAAGTTCGCTGTTTATGTTAAGAATGATAAGGGAAATGTTGTTAAAGTAAAATTTGGTGATCCTAATGCTGAGATTAAGAGGGATATTCCTGGTCGTAGAAAGAGCTTTAGGGCTAGACACGGGTGCGATGTCAGCCCAGGGCCAAAATGGAAAGCTCGTTACTGGAGTTGCAGTATGTGGGCAGATAAGAATGTTTCAGATTTAGACTGAATAAATGCAAATACATATTTAATAAATAGTGATACACAGGAGAATACTAAAATGTTTAAGAAGCCAGTAACACCTTTACCAGACTCGTTCATGGACGCTTTTGATAAAAATATGTCAACTACTATACCTTCATATGAGCCAGAAAAGATTGAAGAAGTAGAAGATGTGGTAGTGACGGATGTCGAGGAAATTCAAGAAAGTCTTGAGGAATCTGTCGAGTTCAACGAGGCATATCTCGACTTGATGGAAGCAAACTTGCCCATAAACATGCTCGTGGGGCCAGGTGGTGTTGGTGGTGGTCAGTCATTAAAATCAGCAGCAAAAAGTCTTATGAAAGATGCTTGGAGAGCCCTTACTGGTAAGCAGAAAAGCGTAATCGCTAAGGTTCATAAACTCACTCAATCAGATGACGAACTCGGAAAGTTATACCGTGATGGTTGGAAAGGTGGTGGCACTTCAATGAAGCCAGGTGCGCGTAAAGCGTTTGATGCCAGAGTAAAAGAGTTACTGCCAAATGAAGAGACTCGCGACTATGTTGCTGCTTGGAAAGATGTCAAAGCAAAGGTTCAATCAGCAATGAAAGACCAGCAGAACGAAGCCCTAGATAAGCAAAATGCTAAAGACACTAAGAAAAAGTTTGATGATCTTGACGATAGCGACATCGACAACGATGGTGATACTGATGATTCCGATAAGTACTTACACAATCGTAGAAAAGCTATAGCTAAAGCAATAGCCTCTAAAAATGGAAAGTCAGAAGCTAAGGAACACTCATATACTGTAGTTCATGCTAAAAAGGGTAAGGTTGTTGTTACAGCACCTGATGCATATGCAGCCGCACAGAAAGCAGCCAAGCAGTGGAAGTTGAAGTCTACCGCAGGTGTTGATTCGTATATTATGGAAGCTAGAGAAGTTGATCCAGCCGACGTTGACATTGACGCTACAAAGCAAGATAAAGCCTCTGCTAAGATGAACATCATAATGCAGTTGAGAAAGTCTGTAGATGTTGATGGCAACTACGCAATTACCTTTGCTGATGGAAAAAAGCAAAAAATACCTGTGAAAATTATGAAGATTGCTCTGGCTAAAGTTGATAGTTTTCGTAAGCCAGTCAATAAAGAAAAGCTCCAGATAGCCATGGGCAAGTCATATAAAGATATGATCAATGCTGTTAAGACCATGCGTGAAGAGTACGAATTGATGGAAGCACCGTTCGAAATTAACTATGACGATAGTCCAAACTGGGGCGAAGAGGCGGCAATAAAGTATGGTCGCAGCGAAGGCTATAGAGAATTTGGAGTTGTTGGAGCTGGTCCCAGCTTTTCTATGGTATTGTTTCAGCTAAATTCTTTTGACAAAAAGTATACGAAAGCTATTAAGTTGAAGTCAGGTGAGACTATCTTCCGATATACAAGTCGAGGAACAGTCGTTGGTAAAATGATGCCTCTTGTTAAAATAAATATTAATCGTGGTCTTCTCTACTTCCTGACAGACGAAAGTTCTAATGGTGAGATTGATGAACCCGTATTCAAAACTAAGTCGATGAAACTCAAGTTCGTTCGTCTCTTGACTGCTAAACATGCTAAAATTATGGGATACAAAGATGAAGTTGAACCCTACAACGAATCTGTCGAGCAGGTTGATGAGAAGATGGATCGCGAAACTAAGAGGGATGTAAAAACTCTTATACGCTTGGGCGACAAACCTAGACTTGCTATCAAGACTGCCAAAGATAATATGTCACAGGGTCGTTCGCGACTATATACTCCGAAGAAACAAAAAGATGCATATCGAAAAGCATACGAGTCTGTCGAGCAAGTTGATGAGAACCAAGACATCAAAGCAACTGCGCCAAAGGAAAAACCAACAAAAGTTGGTCAACAGGCAACAACACCTTCAGATATAGGTCGTAAATATCCTGACAACAAATGGGTTGTTAAAAAGAACACTGCCACAAGCAAAGCATACCGTCCATTGGAATGGGTGCTTGAATCTGTCGAGCAAGTTGATGAAGGACTGATGAACGACATTCGTGACTTCATTGTTGCTGTCGGTGCTGCAATACCAACCAAGAAAAATAAGAACAATGCTAGATGGAAATCACTAGAAAATGAAATTCGTATGGCAATGGAAGCAGACCCAGAGTTTGATAAGTTGGTAAGAAATGCTGCTTACGTCAGGAAAGATGGTATCACTGCATTTAAAGCAGGTACTCACTCTAAACTGGATGCATATGTCAGAAAGACGGTTGATTCAAAGGCGGCAGAGAAACTTGGAACTCTACAGAAAGGTTATATAAAAACGTTGAAGAGTGGAGAGAAGAGGAATATTGGGAGATCGAGTGACTTCACCAAGAAACAGCAAGCAGACATCGACTCTGGGAAAACAGTGTATGATGATGATATGGAAGCAACGCTGCGGCACACAACAAATGCAATCAGCAAGGTAATCAAAAGTGTAACACAACGCGCACACTATGATGCAAAGAAAGAACAGAAAAACGAATCTGTCGAGCATCTTGATGAGATTGTCGCCAAGCAAAATAAGAACGGTGAAATCGAAATGACTAAAGCGAAATACGCCAAAGTTCATAAAGACTTTAAAGGTAAGTGGCCAGACGGTGTACACTACGTAACACAGCACCAAGGTCGTCAGGGCATGACACAAGTTCCCGTCAAGTTCGTAAAGGAAGAAGTGGAAGTGGACGTGACAGAGCTTTGGGAAGCCGATTATAAGCTACAGCATAACACGTTCTTAGGAGCGATACGAGAAGCTTATACTATTGCAGAGCAAAATGGTTTTACTGTAGACGAAGATGATTGGACTAATAAAATCATGCACGGCCCTATGAAGCCAAGCAACGGTGAGATCAATAACTACTCAATAGGTTTACTTGAGAACAACAAAGTAGTTGGAAATCAATTGCTTATACGAGTATCCAATATAGGCAAAACGTATGAGCTAACTGCTCACGTACAATAAATATTATAAATATAGATATACAACTATTTAATAAGGAGAAATACAATGAGTTTATGGGGATTAACTGACACTCTAGCGAGTGCACCAAAATGGCTAACAAAGACAGAATCATTCGACGGTACGGCTGCTTTTGTAGCCGCTGCGGATACTGATACTATCACTATTCCTGCTCACGGTATCGCAGACCTTGATCAAGTTACATTAGTAAACGGCGCCGGCGGTAACGTAGCAACAGCGGGTCTTTACCATGCTAGTGTTGCTGGTGACGTTATCAAACTTTACGACTCACGAGCAAACGCTACAACAAGTGGAGACACTGGTCGTGTAGACTTAACTGTTCAAGGAACTGGTCACAGCATTCAGGTAACACCTTCTGATGTATACTTCATCGATGCCACAGAGGTCGCTGTTGCTGCCAACAGAGCAAAGGGCTTTCAGACACCTGGTTGGTATCAGTACAGCACCTATGATACTGGTGACGGTGTAACACGTCACAAAGCTGAATTGTTAGTTGCGCTGGGCGATGCAGCCGCTGCTGACGCAGGCGATGTTGGTGTTGATGGTTCTGATGATGCTGTTGTAGCCGATAGTTAAAATTGGACAGAACTTCATTGCCAGTTATCGCTACACAATCCTAATAACCTAGTCATTATTTTAGTTATAAGTATACTGAAGAGAGTAGATAATCGCTCTTCAGTATACTAACTAAGGTAAATAAATTATGAAGTTGGATGATGACAGTTTTTTTCTATATGCTGCTAAGTATTACGACATAAGAATGGCCTCATCTGCGGATGAGTTCTATGATGACCTAAAAAGATTTCAACATCTGAAGAGGTTATTTAAAAGATATCACGATGATGATGATCTAAAGGTCAGACTAATCTTGAATCATTTGACTGTCTTGTATAACTGTTTCGGTGCAGGTGCAACGACTATGTTATTCTATAAAATGGCAGACTATCATAGATACTTAAAACCCTTCGTGGTGTTTTTAGCTTATATGCCTGATGTACTTGAGTATGGAAACGAACGTATTTTGAGTTCAGAAATACCTCTGGATGCAAGAATTATAAGAGAGTTGAGGGAAATATGATTGTCGATCTATTCATGGTATACCAATTTATACGAAGGCTGGCAACTCCTTTCGTTGAGTGGGATGCTTACGAGTTGGGTATAATCGATGAGACGGGCAAGCAGCTTATCAAGAGAAAGGACTTCACTACTCGCGAACAAAAAAACTCATATCAAATTTTTGACATTATGATCACCAAGTTGAAGAGATTGGTAGAGAAAATTCCCGGTGGTAAAACCCGCCTAGGATCATATGCAGCAGCACTATATTTGATTAAAGAGTCTGCTGAAATAGAATTGGACGGCATCACGCTCACGGAAGAGCAACTACAAGAAAAGTTAGAATCATACATGGAATTGGTTGAGCCATCCTTTGATGTTGATATGTTATTCGAAAAGATTTTTGATGAAGATGCGCCTGCTAATAGTGTAGGTGGTGGTGCCATAGCTGGAGTAGGAGTAGGAGAAGATGGCGAACCAGGTGTGAGTAAGCTACAGCAGAAAAAGAAGAAGAAGCCCCTTAGACGCTTTAAAGACGTGTCTTCGGTCTAGCAAATGCATAAGAGCAATGGAGAGCCAGCCGTGGAACATGAGCTGAATATAGTTAAAACTGATGTCGAAATTCTTAAGAAAGACGTATCTAACATACAGGGTCTTCTCAGTAGACTCGACACTGCCATAGATAAGATTGCGGTAGCATCCAATGACATCTCCAAGATGTTGGCTGTACATGATAATAAGCATCAAGACACAAGTAGCGAGTTGCACGAGAGACGCCGACAGACTGAAAATAATCTACAAGCTATACACGAGCGAATTTCAGGCAAAGAGCGAGAGATGGGCGAAGTTATGGATGCACACCTTAAACGCATCAATAAAGCCCTGACTGACCACGATGAGCGATCGGCAGCATCCTTTGCTGCATTGTTCAGCAGAATGGATAAGATGGAAGTCTGGAAATGGCTGATAGTGGGTGGTGGATGCACCATGGGCTTCCTTTTTGGACTGGAATCAAGCGTAATAATATCCCTATTTTCATAAAAAATACTTGACAATACCCTCATAATGTAGTATAATAGATTTATCGTAAGATTATACACAATGAGGTTTCTATTGAATATTACAGACTTAAAGTATGCGGGCATCCTTTCCACTAGATTAGAACGATTCTCAGTTAAAGCGCATTCTCCATATCGCGCAAACTTCAGATGTCCTATCTGCGGTGACTCTCAAAAGAATAAAATGAAAGCGCGTGGCTGGATTCTTGAAAAGGAAAACATCGCCATCATCTACTGTCATAATTGTAATGCATCTCACAATATGCGTAGCTTTTTACAGTTCATTGATCACAATCTATTCAATGAATATGTGATCGATTCTGCTATGGAAAGAGGTCAGAAGCGAGATTTATTTCAAAGCACGAGAACCGAAAAAGTTAAACCTCTGGACACTCTTAAAATGAAAGCACCTGAGTTTCGTAAGAGTGGTTCACCTCTTCTTAAAATCAAGAAAATATCTCAATTAGATCACGATCATAAAGCCAAAATTTATTTACAAAAACGTCAGATTCTTCCATCAGATCACTATAAATTATACTATGCTCCTAAGTTCAATGAGTGGGTCAACTCCATCATTCCGGGCAAGTTACCTGTGCTTGAGAAAGACAGTCCTAGACTGATCATGCCTTTCATAGATAAGAGAGGTGTTCTGTTTGGATTTAACGCTAGAGCTTTCGGAAGCAGTGGTCTGAGATATATAACTATAATGCTAGATGACAGTATGCCCAAGATGTTCAACTTGAGCGATGTTGATTTTAGTAAAAAGTACTATGTAACCGAAGGACCCATAGACAGTCTATTTCTTAGCAATGCAGTAGCTATGGCTGGCGCAGATGGTAATGCCAGGGGGCTAGAGAGTACGGAGAATGCTGTGTTCATTTTTGACAATGAGCCTCGGAATAAAGAGATTGTCGCTCGTATGGAAAAGTGCTTGGATAGAGGCTTTAAGATTTGCATCTTTCCAGAGAAGATAATACTCAATGATATAAATGATATGATACTTTCTGGAATGAATAAAGCAGAGGTTGAGTTACTTATAGATATGAACACGTATCAAGGATTATCGGGCAAATTACAGCTTGCTGAATGGAAGAAGGTGTGTTGACACCTTCGAGCAACTGTGATATAATATCACACTTACAACACGCTATAACGGGAATAAAATGACGGTAAAAATAGATAAGAGTAAAGATGACCTACTGAAGCCCTACGCTGTAGGAATGCTAAAAGAATTTTATCTCACAGAATATGAGAAATCTCCCCAAGAAGCTTATAGACGAGCATCAACGGCTTGGTCGAAATATCATGATGAGATGGATGAAGACTTGGCTCAAAGGTTATATAACTATGTCTCAAACAAGTGGTTCATGTTTGCATCTCCCGTATTATCTAATGCGCCCAACGGCTCTAAACAGAATAAGGGTCTTCCAATTTCTTGTTTTCTTACATATGTTCCAGACACACTAGAAGGTCTGATTAGCCACACAAGCGAACTGCGATGGCTATCTGTGTACGGTGGTGGAGTTGGTGGACACTGGAGTGATGTGAGAACGGTATCTGATGTAGCACCAGGCCCAATGCCGTTTCTGCACACAGTAGATGCTGATATGATTGCTTATCGACAAGGTAAGACACGCAAGGGTTCCTATGCTGCATATATGGATATATCTCACCCAGACATCATTGAATTTCTTAACATGCGTATTCCCACAGGCGATGTTCAGCGCAAAGCACTCAATCTACATAATGCCATCAACATCACCGATGAGTTTATGGAAGCTGTATCAAGAGGAGATACGTTTTCTCTGCGCGATCCAAAAGACGGAAGCGTTAAAGACACGCTAGATGCACGTAAGTTGTGGGAGCGCATTATAGAGACTAGGTTCAGAACGGGTGAGCCATACATGCATTTTATCGACACAGCCAATCGTGATTTACCTCAGAGTCTAAAGGACTTGGGTCTTAAGATTCACGGCTCAAATCTTTGTCAAGAGATAGAACTCCCCACCAGCGAAGAACGTACAGCAGTTTGTTGCCTATCTTCATTAAATCTAGAGTATTACGAGGAGTGGAAAGATACTACTATTGTAGCTGACCTTATTCGTATGCTTGATAACGTCCTAGAATACTTCATTGAAAATGCTCCAGACACGATACCGAAAGCTAAGTTTAGTGCTGCTCGTGAACGATCTATAGGTCTGGGTGCGATGGGATTCCACAGTCTATTACAGAAGCACGGCGTTGCTTGGGAATCCGAAACAGCCAAAGAGATGAATGCGACTGTCTTCAGTCAAATAAAGAGTCAAGCCCTAGCTGAGACTGAACTTTTGGCTACGGAGAGAGGCGAGTATCTAGACGGAGTTGGTACAGGTCGCAGACACTCTCACTTACTAGCAGTTGCGCCTAATGCATCATCTGGAGTGATACTCTCAACATCTCCTTCTATTGAGCCTATGAAAGCTAATGCCTATACTCATAGAACTCGATCAGGATCTTTTCTAGTTAAAAATCACTATCTAGAAGATTTACTTATAGCTAAGAATGAAAATACTGATGCGAATTGGACTTCTATTATCACGAAGAAAGGTTCTGTACAGCATCTTCCATTCCTAACTGAAGGCGAGAAAGCCATCTTTAAGACAGCGGATGAACTTGATCAAAATTGGGTTATACGACATGCAGCAGATCGACAGACGTACATCTGCCAGGGGCAATCAGTCAACTTGTTTTTCCCGGCTGGTGCGCCCAAATCTTATGTGAGTCAGGTACATCTTCGCGCATGGAAATCCGGTCTAAAGGGATTATATTATCTACGTACAGAGGCAGCACACAGAGCCGAAAACGTCAGTGAAAAAATTGAAAGAGTTGTTCTAGCTGGAGATACACGTAGCATAGTTTACTCTAAGAAAGATTGCCCATTTTGCTTTATGGCAATGGAAGAGCTTAAGTTACATGGCATACCATTTGATACCATCGATCTGGCTAGCACAGGTAAATCTGCTGCTGAAGTAACAGGTCGCAAAGATGTTAAGAGTGTTCCGCAAATATACATAGCAGGAGAGTATATTGGCGGTTATAACGAACTAACAGAATTTCTAAATAAAAAAGTGGAACAGCCGTCAGATGATGAATGTCAGGCTTGTTCAGGTTAATAATTCATATAGCAAATCGGAGAAAGTATCTTGAGTAACTTACTAGAATACAGCAAAGCATATCGTCCATTTCTTTACCCATGGGCAGTAGAGCTTACTAAGAAGCATGAAGAAATTCATTGGACAGAAGATGAAGCAGAACTTTCGTCTGATGTACAAGACTGGAAAACAAAACTGACGGTAGATGAAAAGAATTTTGTCACTCAAATACTGCGTCTATTTACTCAATCCGATGTGCAAGTTGGAGAGAACTATCACGAGTTGTTGATTCCTAGATTCAAGAATAATGAGATTCGTAATATGCTATCATCGTTCGCAAATCGAGAAGGTGTACACCAACGCGCATATGCTCTTCTAAACGACACGCTGGGTCTGCCTGACGAAGAGTTTCACTCGTTTCTAGAGTACAAGGAAATGGCTGACAAGTTGGACTTCATGAAAGAGGGCAACACCAATACTCATACAGGTCTGGCTTTAGTATTAGCACAGTCAGTCTTCAATGAAGGCATGTCACTATTCGCATCTTTTGTGATGCTGTTAAACTTTCAACGCTTCGGTAAAATGCGCGGTATGGGCACTATTGTAGAGTGGTCTATACGTGACGAAACGATGCACGTACAGGGTAACGCTAAACTGTTTCGAGAGTTTTGTGAAGAGCATCCACGTATCGTTAACGATGAGTTGAAGTCTAAAGTGTACGAGATGGCAGCTAATGCCGTCAAGTTAGAGGACAAGTTTGTTAAGTTAGCTTTTAATGGTAGCGATCAAGAGGGTATCACTGAGTCAGAGGTTAAACAGTATATTAGACATATTGCTGATCGCCGCTTGTTACAGCTTGGTATGAAGCCCAAATTCAAAGCAAAGGATAATCCACTGCCTTGGTTAGATTGGGTATTGAATGGTGCTTCACACGACAATTTCTTTGAGAAGAGAGTGACGGAATATTCTGTTAACGGAATGGAAGGTAGTTGGGGCTGGAGCGACAACACTGGAGAAGATAGTATCTGTGAGATGAATGGTGATGGGTGCCCAGCATAATATGGATAAGTGGCAAAAAGCGTATATGACAACAGCAGAGACTTTCGGAGCTTTGTCTTCAGCCAAACGACTTAAAGTTGGAGCTATTATAGTAAGAGATAATAGAATACTTAGCATAGGTTATAACGGAATGCCGTCTGGCTGGACTAACATATGTGAGGACGATAACAACGCCACCAAGAAAGAGGTACTACACGCTGAGAGTAATTGTTTGATGAAATTAGCGCGGTCATCCGAAAGCGGTTTAGGAGCAGACATATATATCACTCACGCCCCATGTATGGAGTGTGCAAAGCTAGTCTATGGTGCTGGCATATCTAGAGTTTTTTATAGAACGGAATATAAAAATACAGATGGAACTAATTTTTTATCAGCATGTAACGTAGAGGTAGAGAGAGTATGATTAGTGAAGAATTGATATGCGATTACTGTGATTGTGTGTATACAGTAGAGAGCGTAGAGGAAGACCCAGTTAGATTTTGTCCGATGTGTGGATCGGAAATAGACCGCGAAGAGGAGCCTCTTTGGGAAAACGGTGTATCAGAAGAGGACTGGGACTGAAGTGTGGTATTGGCAAGACAAAGAGTTTACTAGCGATATGATTGGCGATAGAGTGGGCTTTGTCTATATGATCACAGAAAAGAATACTGGTAAAAAGTATGTAGGTAAGAAACTCTTCAAGTCTACAAATAGACTGCCACCTCTTAAAGGCAAGACTAGAAAGCGTAAAGTTGTGAAAGAGTCTGATTGGAAAAAATACTTCGGATCATCAGACTTGCTGAAGACTCTGGTTGAGGAACACGGTCAGAACGCATTCCACAGAGAGATTCTACATCTATGTGATACTAAAGGTGTGATGAGCTATCTTGAGTTGCGTGAGCAGATTGAGCGAGAGGTTCTCTTGAGCGATGACTACATGAACGGTATTATCCAGTGTAAGATACATAAGTCTCATGTCAGGTCATTACGACCGGAATAGCACTAAAATCCCGTTTTTAACGATATCAGTACTAATACGCATATCTAGCATAAAAGCAGCATAAAATGAAAAGCGTCTCTCTAAGTCATTGATATATATACACTTAAAATCCTAAAATAAACTTTATACAAAACCCTTGACTTTCTCACTCAGTATGCTATAATAGTGTCTGAAATCGAGTAATGAGAGAGATTATGAGTATTAAGTCAGTATCAGATAAAATGAGTCAAGCGTATGTCCTCGGTGCAGACGATGCCAAGAAACAGGCACGTCAAGAACTCGAAGCACTGCGCGAACTTTGCGATGACCAAGCACGTATCATCGAGTCTATGCAGAAGCAACTCGATATTGCACACAGGGTTGAATTCGCTAAACGCAGAGCACCGCGTGATGCGAGTAGGAACTTTTCCGGGTAGGAAATAAAGCTTGACATTGCTGACCAGTATGCTATAATAGTGTCTGAAATCGAGTAATGAGAGAATATATGAACTTATTTGAACTACATGCCCTGATACGAAAGTCTGCTTTGAATGAAGAGAATCGCAGTCAATATCCCAAGGATGATAGTGTCGTATGGGACTTCGTATTAGCAGAGGTCCTCTGCTCCGAGGAATTCAAGCAGTCAGACTTTAGTTCTGAAGATGTGGAAATGGCGATGGATGAGGTCATCAGTCGGATGTCTGCAAGGGGTCTCTTAAGTCGTTGAATCCGCCAAACACTGATATAAGGGAAACTGAGAAATAAAAATAAAGCTTGACATTGCTGCCCAGTGTGCTATAATAGTGTCTGAAATCGAGTAATGAGAGAGGAAACGTTATGTTAGTATCAACACCGAATGGTGATATCTTAGAGATGAACACTGTAGTTCAAATGAAAGGGGACGACCGGTATTACTCTGTCTCTGTTCGTAGGGGTGGACATATCCAGCCTATCGTTGGAACTGAGTGTGCGACATCTGCTCTTGCTAAGTTACTGATGGAAGACCTTGCTGAAGACCTGAAGTCAGGTAAGTGGGTTCTTGGTACGAAGAATGCTCGCCCATGCTTGAAGCGTGAAGACATATTCTACACACCGAAGTTGCACAAACACCCCCTAGTGTCAGCATGAAGGAGTGGATGTTGACTGTGCTGCTGTGGTCTGTCCTGTGTACAATGTTCTGGGTTGGCATGGTATATGGAGTCGAAAGGCAGATCGCAGATAGGATGGTGATAGAGATGGAGAAAAGAGAGATTATGTGTAATTACTGCAAAGGAGAAAGGTATGATTGAAAAAATATATATACCAACCGTTTGCCGAGTCGATAATCAGGTAACATACAATAATCTACCGAAAGAGTTACAAGAGAAGGTTGTCTTCGTTGTTCAAGAGTGGGAGCGAGATCAATATCAGTATGATGCTGAATATATAGTTCTTCCACCAGAGATTAAGATCGGCGCAAAGAATGCACTATCTCGTACTCGAAAGATTATCTATCATATTGCCAAGAATGAAAGATATGCAATGCTAGATGATGATCTCCATTTCAAGCGAAGGAATTCAAAATACTGGAATGGTGTTTCTAATATGGAAAAGTCTTCAAGGATTTGTACTGAAGATGATGTTCGTGAGATGTTCGAAACATATGATAAGTGGTTGGATAATGGGGTGACATTCTGTGGCTGCGCCCAGCGGAATAATCCACCATTCGGTAATGTATCTGAAGATAATCGATCAATGTCTTCTTGCTACTGGATCAATGGCACTGACTGGGCCGACAAGATTGATGAGATGCGATTGGATGAGACGCGAGTCGCGCAGGATGTTCTTCTTATCATTGGTCTGCTGAGTCGTGGCTTCCGCAATCGTGTTAGCAATGAATTCATCTTTGTCAACCAGAGTATTGCATCCAAGAAAGAAACAAGTATTCATTGGGATCAGACTGAATTCGATGAAGTACATGAGAATCATAAACTGATTGAATCAATGTACCCAAAGTATTTTAAGATTCTATATGACGAGAATGGTGATCGTGTGCCAGGTGGTTTCCGAGGTTTTGGTAAGGCTTCTATGAAATGGTCTCAGGCATATAAAGACTCACAAGTGGATACTTTACTCTAACATGGACATCGAATTATATCGAAAATAAAGCTTGACATTGCTGCTCAGTGTGCTATAATAGAGTCTGAAATCGAGTAATTAGAGAGATACAGATGAAAAAGAAAGACCTGATAGTAATAATTAAACGATGCGCTATCTATTATAGGCATAACAAGGGAGCTAATGTTATGTGGGACTTCGTAGCAGAAGACATCCTCGGTCGTGCTGAGTACAAAGCATCTGACCTGAGTGTTCTAGATGTTGAAATGGCTATCGAAGGAGTTCGGGTGGAAAGTGAGTGGTCGGATATTCACCAACTGAAGTATGAGATTACCCAGCAAGAGTTTTACTTAGAGAACATGCAGGAAGATTTGAAAGATCGCAAACTGCGCCTTAAAGCAATATTGAAACGACCAGTGATGGCATAAGATGAAATAAAGCTTGACATTAACGACCAGTGTGCTATAATAGTGTCTGAAATCGAGTAATGAGAGAGAACGTTGTTATGGATAAAGTATATGTTATAGAAGAAAATGTTGATTATGAAGGTGATACGCTTCGATCCATACACGCCACTCGTCTGGGTGCGTTGGGTGAACTGGACCGCAGGCATGCTGAGTTGGCAAAGTTGGGTACGGAACATCTTGGAGATATGCAACTCGAACGGGACAAAAACGGTGTGCGCGTGAAGTCAGCATACTTCCGCTTTCGCGATGGCGGATTCTACATGTCAGAGAAAGAATTGAAGGAATAATTATCAATGTCCCATTCGTCTAGTGGCCAAGGACATCGCCCTTTCACGGCGGAAACAGCAGTTCGAACCTGCTATGGGACGCCCAAAATAAAAGAAAATAAAGCTTGACATTGCTGCTCAGTGTGCTATAATAGAGTCTGAAATCGAGTAATTAGAGAGAAAAGTATGAAAAACGAATCAAAAGAGTGTCCAATCCAAAGTTTGCTAAATGCAATCGTCTTAGATTATTCTAGATGGAGCAGCGGCTCTAGTCTTATGGAAAAATCTCGGATCGACTCTAGAGTTGAAGAGTTTCGTGATGAACTGTCGGTGAAACATGGAAGCAAATATATCAAGATAATGTCCGGCAGTTCTGTTTGGGGCTTTATTATGGCCAAAGACGATTCAAAGTTTAAAGAAGGAGATATCCTCAAGGCTGCGTCATACAACGCGCCAGCGCGAAACAAGCCCCGAGGAAACATACACGAATCTTATGAGATCCAGTGGACTGGTCCTAACTACCTTTAAAATAGTGGAGTGTTAAGTGAATATTAAAGAAGCAATTGCATTGGGAGTAGACCTCGATTGTGTCAAGACTTCGACCGAAGAAGAGATTGCACTACGTCAATTCCTAGATTTGCGTAAGAAGTACGGCGCATTTGAGGATGATCGCCGAGTTGTAAATCGTATCGCTGAGATTGTAAACAGGTTATGAGTACTACCTTACTATGTGCTATGTTAATCCAGCAAGCCCTAACAGGGCCATTAGCCCATTTACCTATGGACAGCATATCTACTTGCTCAAAGACCCAATGTGTAATATACTGGGTAGAGAGCGAGGAGTGTGAGACTGTAGAGCTAGATAAGAGGAGTGTACCAAATCGCTGAAGTCGTATATTTAATGCAAGAGCGCGTAGGAGATAGTCCATGGCAGACTCTTTACTACACTGATGGAATGAACTGGCAACGCGCAGATGAATGGTCAAAGGTATGTCCAAGGTCTATTCCGGTTGATGGATTTCCCGTCTATCGAAGACTGGTTTCTCTTCCACCAATGATGTGGAAAGTGTGAGTAGGGATAATCGTTGTGGAAACATTTAAAATTGGTATAACAGGAACGCGGTCTGGTATGAATGTCGATCAACTCGAATCATTCCGAGAACGTATGAAGACCATGTATGACATCAGTTGCGAAAGCTTCTCCAGACCATTAGAGTTCCATCATGGTGATTGTGTTGGTGTTGACGTAGAGACAGCAGAGATCGTAACAGAGTTTGGCATCCAAACGGTATGTCATCCTCCAGTTGACCAGAGACTACGCGCACACCACAAGAGTGATGTTATACTGGAGCAGAAAACCCACTTTGCCCGTAACAGAAACATTGTCGATATGTGCGATATACTGTTCGTCATACCATTCCAGACTTCCCATAGTTCGACAGGCGGTACATGGTACACCCACGATTACGCAGTCAAGAAAGGTGTGCCAGTTGAAATATTCTTTCCAATGTCTAGCATTGTGGAACAATTGATGAAGCAAGGCAGATAGGAAACTTATAGAATGTTTTGGAAAATGTGGGCAAAAGCCCTTGGTGAAAAAGTTGGTGGATCTGATCATGAAGCAGATAGGATCGCCTGGATAAGAACTTTCCTTATATGCCAAGCAATAATTACAAACTGTTTTATTATAGCAAACGCGATTAGGCATTGGGGATGAATTTCGAAGAGACGTTGAAAGTGTTTATGGATAAGTATCCAACTATCAATCCTGAGCATCACCCGCGCAGATTTACTTATGCGTTTGTAGCATGGTATACTGACTTTAGGCACACAGAAGAAGCAAAAAAACTTAAGGAGATTACCGATGATTGAATATGCAGAAGATTGGATGGATATGCCCGACCCAGAAGAAGATGCAATACAAGATGGTATATTAGATGCTGTATGGCTTATTGAGTCTGACAAAGCAGAAGATGCCGCAGAATTGTTACGGTCTCTATTGCCGACTTTAAATGAGGATGAGATGGAAATACAACATTACCGCCAACGAATTCGACAATTAGAGTTGGATGCTAAAAAGGTTCCAAAGGGATTTGTCACTACCGAATATCACGACCGTATCGTACAATCCGCTGTGACGAGGCTTCGGGGATATCAGAAAGTCCTATCGGGTATAATACGAGATGTGAAGGATGTAGAGATTTATGATTAGTAAAAATCTATTGTATAGAATAAAACTCGGTCTGAATAATCCAGATATGTCTATGACACTATCTTTTTCTAGAGACTTATATGAACTAAAAGATGCCACCTCTTCAGCTACTGGTCTAGAACGGTTAAATAGTCTATTGGCGGCAATCTATGATGAGCCTAGCCAGGAGATACTCGATTATCTGTTGATACCTGACGACCACTATCATTGGATAGCATTTAATCCATCAGCGTATTACGAGCATAGGTTGTCAATTCGATTCGAACTGATGCAAACAAGCCGTGAATCAGCAATATTAAAGCATGATCCTGACATCTCTAGTAGAGGTTTCTGGGCTAACGGGCCAGAGACAGCATATCCTGTAATTCAGTTTAGTTAATATTAACGCTAAAATGTGCTTGACTTTAGGAAGAAATTGTAGTATACTTTATAAGTAAATAGAGAACTATATTATGAGTGTTGATAAAGAATTAGTTGTGACTGTTGATAAAGAATTACCCGTGGCAAAGAAGTATGTTTATGTATTGCCACGACCTAGGCCACCACGCTGGTGGTAAATCATGCCCGACATACTGGGCTCTAAAATATAGAGGATATACTTATGAAGAAAAGTTTAATCGCTGGAGCAGTAGCCACTGCTTTTTTTGCATGTAATACCATTGCTAGTGAGCTATCTCTAGATGGCACTCTCGCTGTGACATCTGATTACCGCTTCCGCGGCATTAGTCAATCTAATGATGATGTTGCTATGCAGGGTTCTATCAATCTTAACCACGATTCTGGTTTTCATGTAGGACTCTGGGGCTCTTCTATCGACTTCAATCAAGTCGGCAATGATGAAGCAACTCTCGAACTCGACTACACTGCTGGATATGCCTTTACAGTATCCGATGTTGCTGTCGATGTGGGCTACATCTACTACACCTATCCTAATGACGGTAGCAACGACAACAATGACTACGGCGAAGTTTATGCTGCGGCTGATTGGAAAGGCGTTAATGTCGGCGTTAACTGGACAGATGATGGTTATGGTAAGAGTGGAAAAGCCACATATGTACATGGCGGATATAGTTACGATTTCGGTATTGTAACTCTGGGAGCTGAAGTTGGTGAGACGTTCTTAGATTCAGCCACGTTTGCTAATGGTGATGACAAGTACTTCAACTTTGAAGTATCAGCCACAGTAACTTTACTAGAAAAGTTGGATGTGGAACTTGCTTATGTCGGCACTGACTTGAGCAAGAATGATATTGGTGGACTTGACTGGGCAGAAAATGCCGCAGTAGCTACTATTACTCTTAATCTCTAATCTGCAATCTCGTTGACTTGTCTTCGAATCTGAGGGCAAGTCATTTATAACACAACACACACAAGGAGGCATTTATGTCTAGCAACAAAACTCCATTCGAACTCAGGTTCGACATCTTCAACGAAGCAAAAAGTATACTTTTTGAGCAATACTACAGTGAAAGAGAAGACGCACTTTCTCGGCACCAGATTGAGACAGATGCGGGAAAGAACCCTGATTTACCAGAACCACCCACATACCCAACCTTTTCCGAGATTAGGGATATGGCAAAGCTTATAAACACGTTCGTGTCTTCTAGTAAGTAGTAAACATTTCCACCTGAGTAGGTGCTAAAACTGCTCACTTCATATAATGCAAGAAAAGACTTGACATTTTCGACCAATGTGTTATAATAGTAATGAGAGCGTTAATTGACGATATTTAGAGAAAAAACTCAAATAATGCTTGACATTTCAGCTCAGTATGCTATAATAGCATCTGAATTGAGAGAATATTACCTACAAAGGAGTGTAGTTTAGGATGATTATAGCGTATTTACATGGCTATAACAGTTACTTCAAAGAGAATGAAAAGGTTAAAGCACTGAAAATTCTAGGCAGAGTGGTCGGTTTGGATATCGATTATAATGTAGATAGTGATGTTGTTATAGATAAAGTATGTGATTGGGCAATAAAAGAGAATGTTGATCTGATCGTGGGCTGTTCTATGGGAGGCTGGTTAGCGTCTCATGTCGGGGCTTCTATTGGAGTTCCAGCAGTCATGCTAAACCCAGCAATTTCTCCATGTAGTTCACTTAAGAAATATATAGACGTGCCAGAGGGTGAAGTAGATTACGGTGGTTACCCCATGAAGTCTATAGATCGAAGTGTAGTCGAAGCATATCCCGCAATCTCTAAGAAAGCTTGGGGTCTAGTGCTGCTAGAGAAAGGTGATGATATTTTCAACTACAAAAACAGCGAATCAATTTTGTCTAAATACTATAAAGTTATTGTCTCTAACGGCGGATCGCATCGATACGAGAGTTTAGAAGATCGTCTTGAAGACATCGAATATTTAGTAGAAATGGCAGGGTTGAACTATGGAAGTGGAAAATCTTAAAGTCTTTATCAGTGAGCGATTTGTTAACGCTGTCGGTGATAGGGACATAGATATAAAAAAGCAATACGCCAAACAAGTTTTTGACTTGCTTACAAAGTCATATGCCGGTAATGGAGGACTATTCACTAACGGATTTCAAGACTTAGATACTATGGTAGAGAAAATTCCTATGTGGAAGATGGTTGTCAATAATGGCACCGTAGAAGCAGTGGTAATGTATAAAGACAAAGGTGGTCGTAAGTCAGTAGCAATGGGTAGTACAGGTTCCGACTACGCTAGGAAGCATCTTAAAAGCATATTCGCAAAAGAGATTACTCGCTCATACGGAGAGAAGAGTAAGTCAGCACTGGGCGCACTCATGAAAGAGGTTCCTTGGACAGTACTTCAGCCTTATGTTCAGCCACCCGAAGCAGTGGATAAAATTTCTAAAGATAAGATAATCAGCTTAATGGACTTTCAGAAAAATTTCGATGGTAAGTTGCCAATGGACGCTGTGAAGACTTTACAGAAGTATCCACAACTCAGACCATACGGATATTTTCGAGAACTGAATGGCAATTGGTCGTTTAAAGTAATGATTGGTACGCCCGGCAAAACGATCAGATAATACTTGACATTCTAGTATAAGTCTGATATAATGCTCGTTAACTATGTAATGTAATAAATGAGAGGAAGCTATAATGCGATCTAGAAGAACGAAAACCGATAGACGTGATGGAGCAATTGAGCGCACTAGTTCGTATGAATACGACACTAGCAAGGCAAAGCGCAAGGGTATCCCCGAAGATAAGTGGGAGAAGAATCGAGTAGAATCCCTAAAACATCTACTATCCATTCGCTCTTGAAGAAGAGTGTTTCCAGAATAGGGCGGATGTGGCGGAATTGGTAGACGCGCTAGATTTAGGTTCTAGTATCGCAAGGTGTGAGAGTTCGAGTCTCTCCATCCGCACCAAATTGATGAGATATATTAATGAAAGCACTGCGAATTATTAAATGTCCAGATACGAGCCGTTGGTACGCTGACAAGATTGGTGACATTGTGCCTCTGTTTGCTATTGAACGCACAGAATATAAGTCTCGCGAACCAGCAGGATATATTAACTTTGTTCAGTTGGAAGATGCCGAAATAATTGATGTGGATGACCCTTAATAGCTGATCAATATATTATACATAATAGAGTGTAGTATAAATGGACTGATCAGTAATGCAATATGTTATTGTGGGTAAATATAGAAATTCCGCAGTGGTAGAGCAGTATATTGCTAATGTAATCGTGGGTCTTAAACTACATAGACTAACGAGTAGAGTTGTTACTATAGAATTTATGAACACGTTAGACGATGAATGCATGGGGCTATGTCTAGGGGATTCTGATGAGTCGCACGTCTGGATAGCGAAAAGATCGTGCGGAGTAAAAATAACATTTCTTGAGCAGATGATCACACTGGCTCATGAACTAGTACACGTTAAACAGTATATACGAAAAGAGTTGTCTTATAACAGTAGAACAGAGGGCTTTATATGGAAGGGACGTAATGCTGCCGGATACAAATACGAGAATCAGCCTTGGGAGAAAGAAGCAATGGCACTATCTAATATACTATTCGTCAGACATTTTCCGTTCCATATGGAAATTAATTAAAGTTTTGGGTTACCGTTTTCGAAAGATGCGGTGAGCGCCTACCTAACAAGAGGTAGCGGGAAAAGTTGGGACAGCACACATTGCGCCCCCATCGACCCATATAAATAGGTGAATCATGAAAATTGAATTTAGTGTAAGTATTGATACCAGTGAGGATAAAGGAATAGGAGAAGAACTTATAGAACTTCTATCAGCACTGAAGATCAGATTAGAGTTACTTAATGGAGAGGATGAAAATGATGTATAAGAAAAATGATATAGTCAGTATTATAACTGTTGCTGGCGAGTATGTTGGAAAGTTTGTAAGTGAAGGTGATAATCATTTAACTATTAGCGATCCTAAGATGCTTGTTAGTGGTGAAAACGGCGTAGGCTTCGGTCGCGGTATCTGTGTCACTGGAGTTGACAACGCAGATAGTGTTACATTCTATATCGGTGGACTGGTGTTCGTCACCAAAACTAATGACTTGGTTGTAACTGCATATCACGAAGCAAACAGCGGTCTAATCGTATAATCTATGGAGATGATTTGAAATGAAAGCAGATAAAAAACGATGGAATTGCACAGTATATTCTAATCATATAATGGCTAAGTACAACTCTGAGACCGCTGCCGAATCAGATATCGATACTATTGACCTATATGTTAAAGCTACTGATATTGTTATACAGTGGATATTTGACCATACAGTGAACTTATATTTGGATAGAAAGTGAGGATATATTGCCTATCATGAAATTAACTTTCGGTGTTCTGAGTATTCTGATTCTTGTGGGTTGCGGTGGCGGTGGTGGTTCTGAGTCAGCTACATTAGAGGTAATACAACCTACATTAGAGGTAATAGAACCTCCCGTAATCGTAGAGCCTCCAGTGATCGTAGAACCACCAGTGATCGTAGAACCACCAGTCGTTGTAGAGCCTCCAGTGATCGTAGAACCACCAGTCGTTGTAGAGCCTCCAGTGATAGAGATATCGCAGATGAGCAAACCTGAAGATTGTTTGACTGAAGCAACCGACACAGGGAATGACATTTACAAGTACGTAACATGTGATGGTATTCTTGTTAGGTCAGACATCGACTTTCCGTATGATGAATTCAATACCGAAATAGCTTTGATTGATATGCTCGCAGTGGTAGACACTAAACTAGATGAAGAGCTGGATGGTGGAACTTACGAAGAGTTTGCTCAAAGAGAAGTGGACCTTGCTAATAAGTTATTCGAAGACTCGGGCGTATTTATAATGCTTCGTCTGGTAGAGGTGCAACTAGTTGAGGTGAGTGTCGGAGACCTGTATAGACAGATAGACAACTTCACTCTGAGCAAGCGTGAATTCTATGACTTGGACGAGTGGCAGAGGGTCGCAGGCGCAGACATCGCATTCTTGTTTAAGAAGATAGAAGAGGAACCAATTGCATGTGGTGTAGCACTATACAACGATCTTACTCAAGAGTATAAGCATCGTAGAGGAGTGTCGCAGTGTCACGTCAACACAGTCTTTCAAGAAACTACAGTTACTCGATACTATGAACGTGCCCACGAGACATTTACTCACGAAATAGGTCACATACTTGGGCTTGATCACAATATCGAAGCAGCGGGCGCACCAAGCACGTTGTTCCCTTTCTCTTACGGACATCTAATACGCGGTTACGATAGAGACTTGAGTGATGAGTACAATGGCTATGGAACAGTGATGAGTTATTCTGACTTAGCAACAGGACGATTCTCTGACCGCTCTGAACGATTTATCATACCAGAGACGGGAACATCTCAGCGGTTGGGAAAAGATCGAGATGGATTCAACATATTGGGGATAGAGATGAACCCGGCAACAGACGCAGTTGATCATCTCAACCGTGTGCGATATTACATGAGTCAATTGCATGAGATGTATAACGAGCCCACGATGCTTCGGAACTCTAGTGGCAGTTCCGAAGAAGATGAGGATTTAAACGTCTGCTTATTTTACAATGGACAGCAAAATACACTATTACAAGATTTAGATATCTGTTTATTTTAACTAATTTAGGAGGCGATTATGACAATAGTATGTAAAGACAACACCGTGTACGACGGCAAAGGACAACTCATTTCTGACGAGAGGATTGCTTTTTCGATTAGCGCAGGCGTAAGCAATGTCACCATTAAGAACTACAAATTTAGAAACGTAAAGTATGCCGTACTTGGAACTAAAGGTGCAGGAGAATCCCGTAACATCATTGTCGAGCATTGTGAAATGCACAACGACCCTGGTTCGGACCCCTTTGTAGACTACGAAGGGCAAAAAGTGACTAAGACAAGCGGCCAAGATACAGGTGCTGGTGTATTGATCTACGGCAACTACGCACTGCATGACACGATTGTACGATTCAATGTCTGTACAGGTTTAGCGCGAATAGTACTCACAGGTAGCGAAGCGCGAAACTGGACTATATGCTCTAACCGCAGTGACGGAGCAGAAGACAGCTCAATCTACGTCAAAGGTACGCAATCGCTTGTGACATGGAACCACGTAGTCAACTCCGGCAAGTGCGGAATAAAGACTCGTCCTAATGGTAACCCTGACACTCAGATGGGTGGGCATCGTATAGCTTTCAACTACGTAGAAGAATTTGGTTTGATCAAGCCAGATAGCGGCGCTTGCATCAACATAGCCGTGCCAACAATAGTTGAATACAACACATGCAAAGTCTTAAAGTTTCCAGCGGCAAAAGCCCCGACAGGTCACGCTCGTTGCTACAACTATGCCTCGCCATTCATTATTAGTAGACACAACGTAGCGATAACGAAAGATCATCATAAGTTTATAGCGTATAAAGTGCATGAGAAGTCTGTCTTTTTGGATAGTCTTGACGACCAGACAGTCTTAGAAGAATAAGCTAAATAGAGTAGTCGCGAATATAACTGGAGATGAGTATGATAGAAACCACACAATCAGAGATTAATACTAAGATTGAGTTGCATAGGCTTTTCTTAAAGGATAGTCCTTCTGGCATTCTGGCAAACTTCAACAACACTGATTTGAGTGGCTTTGATTTGAGTCACAGTAATTTATCTGGGGCTCAGTTTGAAGGTGCAAATCTAACTGGAACTGTATTCGTTGGTTGCCGTCTAGATTCCACTAATTTTTTGGGGGCTAATTTAACGTCAGCCATCATTTCTGGATGTTATTGTACGAATGCAATCTTCGCTACAGCCAATCTAACTGGAGCTATATTATCTGAGTCGGGGTTTAGGGGTACTAATTTCTCTAATGCTAATCTCACGGGAGTAACTATAGAATCTACTACTGGTAACATGGCTGAAATTAAGAGTATGTCATTTGCCGGTCAACCCATTTCATACATAAGCTCAATGCTGCAAATTGGCTGCATACAAGTACCTCTACCGATCACCGCAGTTGTTGATAGCGATGATTGGCGTAATCAAATGCATCCTGCGGGCGTTGAGTTTTGGTCAGTGTGGGGCGATATCATAAAGTCTATTCTTGATCTATCACCCGCTACTCCTACTGGATATGAGTAATATCGAATGATGTTAAAATTACTTGGGATACTTTTACTTCTCACTACTTTGATTTCGGGAGCATTTTATTGGTATTACAATGACAGTCAAGAACGGATGGCTACACTAAATGCTAACGTGGCAACTATGGATATGGCCATTCAAATAAGTGAAGATACCATACTATCTCTAGAGAAAAGCTTTTCTGAAATTGGAGAAGAACTTACTACGGTGAATGAGGGTTTTAGATTCACACGAGAACAGAATAGACGTTTATCCGATAAGCTAGGTAAACACGATATAGGATACTTAGCTCAGAATAAACCAGTCTTGGTCGAAAGAGTGATCAATAACGCAACGAGCAACGTCGGTCGATGTTTCGAAATACTAGCCGGCGCAGAGCTGACGATTAAAGAAATGGAGTCTAAAAATGGCAAAGCATTCAATAGCGAATGTCCTTGGTTGTTTGGCACTAATTACGCTAATTAGCGGTTGTAGCACCGCACCAGTAAAGATATCGCAAAAGCCCATCGATAAGCCTGTTCTAGTTCTACCAGAATCTGACAGACTAATACTACGCAATGTAGAGTGGGTTATAGTTACACCTGAGAATGTTTCAGATATCATGTCTGATCTACGCGACTCTAACGAAGCAGAGGCTATTTTTGGATTGAAGGATATAGGATATGAAAATTTAAGTCAGAATCTATCCGATTTGATGCTATTTATCCAACAGCAGAGAATAATACTTTCTGCGTATGAAAGATACTACCAGTCATCAGAATCTGCTCTAGATCAAGCAAACTCCACTATCGATATCTTAAATAAAGAAGTCGAATCAGTCAAAACCGATAATACCTCCTCTTGGACTAATATTTTCAAATAATACTTGACAAAAGCAGTAAAATGCTGTATTATAGTACAAATAGACGCTTAATTATAGTACAAATAGACGCTTAAATTGAATTAGAAGGAGTAACCCCGTGATCACTATATTTGGCTCAACAGACTGCTATAGCTGCATAAAGTCTAAACAACTACTCGAAATCGCGCAACTCGAACACGAGATGATTTATGTTGAGAATGATCCTGAGAGGTTCCGTAGTACCTTTCCGGGTGAGGGTAAAATACCTCAGATAATTTGGGAAGGTGAGCATATAGGTGGCTACTTAGAACTAGCAGAAAAGGTTAATGAGACGTTAGAAAATGAACTTAAGCAACGTGGAGAAAGTGATGACTAAAGACGAAGTTTTGAAAATGTTGAAAACGGGTACGGTAAACATTCGGTTTCTTAAAGCCAATGGTGATATAAGGAAGATGTCTGCTACTCTTAGCGATAGCTTTATACCTCCATCAACTGAGAAGAAAGTGTCGCCAACTGTTAACGTAAATGCCATACCAGTTTGGGATATCGATGCCGATGGTTGGAGATCGTTTCGCTGGGACAGCCTGCGAGAGGTCAATGGAATGGTGACGGATGGTGTCCTAATTTAAACAAATTAACTGTTGACATGGGTTTAAATTTGTGTTATCATGTAGTCTGTTAAATCAATGGAGCCTATCATGGCTGTAGCAAAGAGTACGATGTCCAGAAGATCAAACGCAGTAAAGTTTTTAGAAGAGCGTCATGTCGGTTATGAGACCGTAGATTGGTCAACGGTAGAACCCGATCAGTATGAGTCGAGTCTATCTGAGACTATTAGACATTACGGCTATTTCTATGACAAAAAGCAGTATGTCCTATGGACTACGGAGTGGATTAAGCAGCACCGTCCAGAAGACCTCAAGTACTATAAAGCTGCTGAAGACTGGAGAACTAGCTCTACTTTAGCTTCTTTATGCAAAGTGGAACTTAACGGATGCGAGTTGAGTGATAGCACTAAACTCTTTCAAGAAAGTGCTATAGAGCGTATTATTGCGTATGGCAAGACAGTTGAGCCACTTATTGTGGATACTACTGTAGCCGCAAAAAGAAAAAGTCCTTCTGAACTTCTCGGTGAAAAAACTTCTGAATTTATAGGAGAAATTGAGGGCTGTATCGATGACTTCATACATGGTGTTTTACCAAAGGATTGGTCAATATACAATATAATGGTGAAAGAGGAACGTGCCGCACAGACAGCACACGATACTATACGATGCTATCATGTGCTTCTAGAGGAACTGCGAGAGACCATTGAAGATAAGACTGAGGATTTAGTCGAAGCTTATAGTCACATGTCTACAAAGCAGCAGAAGTCATTGTTTGACTTTATTGCTGCTATTATCACCGATTGTGAGAAGTTTCTAGTGACAAAGAAAGCGACTCGAAAGCCACGCGCTAAGAAAGCTACTCCTGCGAGTAAGCAGGTGTCTAAGGTAATCTTCCTTTCTTCTTCGCCGGAATACAAGATCGCAAGTGTTAGCCCAGAGAAGATCGTGGGAGCAGAAGCGGTATATCTCTTTAACACTAAGACTAGGGTAATGAAGTATCTCTCTAGCTATAGAGTCGAGGGCTTCTTAGTCAAGGGCACTACAATTATCGGCTTTGATGAGAAGGCTTCTTTCAAGAAGATGCTCAGAAAGCCAGATGATGTTATAGCAATGTTATGTAAAGCAACCAAAGCTAAAGCTATAAAGCAACTCAAAGCACTGAAAACTGTTGAGAGTGAGACTGACGGGCGCATCAATAAAGATACCATAATTCTTAAGGTTATATAGTGGATAATATTATAGATTTCTCAGCCAAACACCAAGAACGTCTTGATAAGATAAAGGAAGGTGAGACAGAAGCCAGTGAGGATTTTGAAGAACTGGCTTTGGAATTCGCTACACACGTATCTCACGATGTAGTCTTCTGTATGAAAGAAATGGGGTATGATATCAGTGAACATTCAGATACTCTATTAGATTTGATGGGCTTGATGGAAACTATTCGGGCACTGATGTACAGGTGCATAGGTGAGAAGTATTACTATCAGTCCGTATCTGAACAAATTTTTGGTGATTGGACTAAAGACAGTGAAAATGGATTGGGCGCATGGAATCGTCTAGAATTAGAAGAAATCATGCAAGACATATTTGAACCTGATTATGATGGTGATTCGTGAATAATGAAATGAGAGGTGTGAAATGATATTGGTTGATATGAATCAGGTCATGATTTCTAATATGATGATGCAGATTGGAAATCACCAGAATGCTCAAGTAGATGAGAATATGTTACGGCATATGATACTGAACACTCTGAGATTTAATAGACAGAAATTTCATCATGAGTTCGGAGAACTACTGATTACCTGTGATGATAAGAACTATTGGAGACGAGACATATTTCCATACTATAAAGCTGGTCGTAAAAAGGCTCGCGACAGTTCTGAAATAGACTGGAATTCTGTATTTGTAGCACTCAATCGTATCCGAGATGAACTTAAAGAGTTTTTCCCATACAGAGTTATCCAGATCGATACATGTGAAGCCGATGACATTATTGGGACTATAGTGCATAAAGAGGGAACCGCACTGAATACTGGTGAGCCTATTCTAATTCTCTCTGGAGATAAAGACTATGTGCAGTTGCACACATACGGTAATGTAAAGCAGTACGACCCAACACGCAAGAGATGGATATCTAACTCAAACCCAGAGACCTTTCTACACGAGCATATCATTAAGGGCGATGGTAGCGATGGTGTGCCAAATATACTATCAGCAGACAATGCTTTAGTCATGGGAATACGCCAGCGGCCAATCACCAAGAAGAGATTGCTCGAATGGGATGACATAAATAATATGGACAATGAAGTAAAGCGCAACTATCTACGCAATAAAGCGATGATTGATTTGGCTGAAGTGCCTCAAGTGTTTAAGACTCAGATACTTGAAGAGTATGAGGCAGAGAACCCAAAAGATCGTAGTCAGTTGCTTAATTACTTTATCAAAAACAAGCTGAGAAACTTAATGGAAAGTATCAGCGAATTTTAATAAACTATGAATGGAGTTTAATTATGACAACCTTTTCACTTGCAGAGATTATTGCTGGAGTGTGCGAATTGACTGAAGCCTCTGAGCAAGTCGAATACCTGAAGAATAACAACAGTAAGGAGCTTAGGAATATTCTTATTCTTATGTACGACAATAAGTTCACTTTTGCTATTCCTAGTACTGCGCCTCCCTATACTCCGTCTGTACATACAGAATCTCACGGACACTTGTACCGAGAGGCACGTAAGCTGAGTTTCTTTGTCAATGAAATGCCAGACGGTAAGAATCTCGATAGAATTCGTAAAGAGGCTCTGTTCATACAAATGCTGGAAACTGTTAATGCAGATGATGCAATACTTCTTCTTAGAATGCTCAGGAAAGAGCCTTATCCAGAGTTGTTGGCTGAGACAATTAATGAAGCTTTCAATGGAATTATAAGCGATCCTGTATCTGCTACTCCTCTGAAAAAGAAGCGCGGCAGACCATTTAAAGTAGCTCCCGGTGAAGATGTTTGGGAAACAAAGATTGCTCGATGAAAAAATATTGAGATCAGTGCTTGAGGCCTCAGTGATGGTAGTAGCTGTCATAGGGCTGATAATAGCCTCTGCGCTGCTTCTCGATTATACTAGCGAAGTTAAAGAAATACCGATGATAGAGAGAATTACTAATGGCTAAAAAGAAAAAGTTTCGAGAGTGGTATGAAGAAGATGCCGAGTTTGAGGACTCTCGTCAAAGCAAATCAGAATATAAGAAGCGCGACAAGCGGAAGTCTGATATTAAAGAGGCTCGCCGTCAAAAAAACAGACAAAAGGATGCTCTGTTTACTGATTAGGTTACTATGATATTGTACTATACTGTACATGAATATTGAGATAGATTATGATTGATAAAAGTGGTAAAGTAATACTCGTAGACTGTGACGGGGTGCTAGTTGACTGGTCACATAGTTTTGGTATATGGATGGAAGAACACGGATACTCTACTGTTCCAAATGTTAGCGACTATGATATTTCTAAGACGTATGGCATAACAAAGAGCGAGTCTAAAGTACTTGTTCGACACTTCAACGAGAGTGCTACAATCTGTTGCATTCCACCTATGCGAGACGCAATCAAGTATATTAAAAGAATCCATGAAGAGCTGGGTTATGTTTTCCATTGCATCACTAGTCTTAGTAATAATGAACACGCTGGTATTCTGCGTAGACAAAACATCGAAAATTTGTTTGGTAAGACCGCATTCGAGAAGATCGTTTGTCTCGATACTGGCGAGGACAAAGACGATGCTCTAGCTCCATATCTAGATACTGGTTGTATTTTTGTAGAGGATAAGCCAGCTAACGCTGAGTTAGGTGCCAGACTGGGATTAACAGCAGTCTTAATGACACACGATTTCACTAGAGATTACTTCAATGATGATGTTGCCAAAGTCGATAGCTGGAAAGAAATATACGAAATGGTCTCTTAGCGAGAGAGATTTACTATAAATATCAGTGATGGGTAGACAATGTGGCGATCCTAGTGATCGCCTTTCTTTTAATTATATTTGAGAATATACTATGCCAATATACACTTTTAGAAATGTTGCAACCGGTGATGATATTGAAAAGATTATGAAAGTCGATGAACGTGAACTGTACCTATCGGATAATCCCCAGATGAAACAAGTGATTACTAAAGCCCCTGGCTTGGGTGATCCTGTACTTCTGGGCGTAACGAAGACTCCAGATAGTTTCAATTCGCTGCTGAAGCAAATTCATAGAAACAATCGGGGCTCTAAAATCGAGACTAGATAACAAGGATGCTGATACATGCCCGCACAACGAGAGCGTTTGACCAAAAAACAAAAGCGAGTACTTAGACAACAGGGGATATTAGATACAGATAACAAACTCACGCCAGGATTTGCCGTTGACAAGGAAATATCTCCCATAACGTATAATCAGCAGTATGCGTTTGATGCTTGGGAAGAAGGCTCGAATTTAATGATGCATGGTATCGCAGGAACAGGTAAAACATTTGTTGGGCTATATCTAGCATTAAAAGAGATGATGCTACCAGACTCTCAGTACAAAAAAGTCTACATTGTTAGGTCTATTGTGCCAACTAGAGAGATGGGTTTTTTACCCGGCACACAGAAAGATAAGATGTCTGTCTATGAGGCCCCATACTATGATATCGCGACTAAAATCTTTGGTCGAGGAGATGCTTATGAGATTCTTAAACAGCGTAATACTGTAGAGTTTCTATCTACTTCCTTTCTTAGAGGCTCAACATTTGATGACTGTATCATATTAGTGGATGAAGTGCAGAATATGAGTGATCAGGAACTACACACCGTTATGACGAGAGTTGGCGAGAATTGCAGAATAATCTTCTGTGGAGATGTTAAACAGGATGACTTAACGAGTGAGCGAAAAAAAGAAGTGTCAGGCTTAAGGACTTTCATGAAAATCATTGAGCGTATGCGAGAATTCCATTTCATCGAATTTGGTATATCCGATATTGTTAGATCCGATCTAGTTCGATCCTATATCATTGAGCGCGACAGGCAAGGATTATAATCTATGCCAGTCGCAGCAATACAGGGTGACACTGTTATTCCAAATCTATCGGATCATACCCAGTGCGGGTCAATATCCCTTTTAATACTAGCACCATTGCAGGAAAGGGTTTTATTCGGCGTGAAATATTTTGCTGTAATAGGTTCGCCGCTTACTCCTCACACCTATCGAATAGACGGCGACTGCGACCCACATGTTGCTCCTCTGGGTTGCTTGACTGGTGCCGGCTCAAGTAAAGTCTTTATGGGTGGACTTTCAGCAAATAGAGTGGGTGATGTCGCTGATGGCGACGGCTTAATTTCTGGACCCGGTGCTATAAATAAAGTAATCATAGGAGGGTAAGATTTGACATCCTGATATAGTTGTGCTATACTTTATATTATATAAGAGGAATATATTATGTTCGATCACGTTGATCACGGTTATAAAATACAAGAGATGTCTGCTGATACATCTAGCAAAGGCAGATTCTACACCACTCCCACAGGGGCAGTATTGCCCTCAGTGACAACAGTACTATCAGTTCAAGACAAATCTGGATTAGACGCATGGCGCAATAAAGTCGGTGACGCTGAAGCTAATCGAGTCATGAAGCAAGCCTCTCTCAGGGGCACCGCTGTTCACCAACTCGCAGAAGATTATGTCAATAATGACCCGGACTGGAAGAAGGGTGCAATGCCCGTGAATCTCTTCACATTCAATACCATAAAGACTGTTCTGGATGATAGTCTCAGTAATGTGTGGGCTCAAGAAGCGCCTCTTTACAGTGAACGACTTTCAGTTGCAGGTCGCGTTGATTGTATAGGTGAGTGGAATGGTGTACTGTCGATCATCGACTACAAGACTTCAAGGCGACCAAAGAAACTGGAGTATGTGGAGAGCTATTTCATACAGGAAAGCGTTTATGCGGCCTGCTTCTTTGAGATGACTGGCGTACCTATAAAGCAGATAGTCACTCTGATAGCAGTGGATGATCATGATCCACAGGTCTTCATTGAGCAGCCCATGAATCATCTCCACAAGTTCGTGGCTTTGCGCGAGAAATATCGCAAATTAAAGGGAATTTAAGTGAAATAAAGCTTGACATTGCTGCCCAGTATGCTATAATATACTCTCAAATCGAGTAATAGGAGTATTTTTATGAGTAATGTCGCGAAGCTGGAAATCGTCTTGTATGTGAGTATGTCTGTGAGTTTGTTTTGGTTAGCATTACCCGCTCTATATTCATGGGGATTGTAAAATAAAGCTTGACATTGCTGCTCATTGTGCTATAATAGAGTCTGAATTGAGTTAAGGAAGAAAGTAATGAACAAAGAATCTGATAGCAAAAGAATCGTAGTCCTGCTGGAAAATGATGCAATAGTGGGGTATTTCCCTGCGGATTGTCTGGTAGATATGGTACGCGACTGGGTTGCCAATGCTCCGAAGGGTGTCTCACGCGACTTCATGGCAGTAGGGGAGTTCTCGTTCAGAGAATTGTTAGACGGGAGCAAGGCGTAAGTCATTGATTCTACAGGAGTTTGTAGAATGAAAATTATTAATTTCTGGAAGAAGTGCGACTGGGTAGAGCGTGGAATGGTATTCGGTGTTCCTGCTTTGGCGGTGACAGTACTCTCTGTGGCGTACTATATCGGTGTGTCAGCACAGATTGAGTGCGAAAAGGTGGGAGGTTCTTATGAGAAGGATGGAACCTCCACTGTGGTTCAAGTCGGGGTCAGATACGGAACCGTCCCGTGGAAAGTCTACGGATATCACTGTGTGGTTCCTGAGTTTGTTTTGGTTAGCATTACCCGCTCTATATTCATGGGGATTGTAAAATAAAGCTTGACATTGCTGCTCATTGTGCTATAATAGAGTCTGAATTGAGAAGTGGAAGGAAAAAATGAAAAACGAACAATTATATAAACTGCTTGAAGGAGAATCCAACGGAGACTACGGTTCGCGATGTGAATTCTCTGTAGTTGGATATGTCAATGTCAGTGACTTTGATGCTGAAGATTGGAAGAAGAATGTTCCAAACGGATTCGTTCAACGCAAGTATGTCAAGGTGGAGAAAGTTGCCGTTGAAGGTATCCCCAATGCTTGGAACTATGAAGAGGAACTCATTGAGGATGAGTTTTTCTTTGACGATGCATATAATGTGCAAGAATGGAATATCGTTGAAGAGGAATTATAATGGAAAAGCAAGAAGTATCTAAAGTCTACATTGTCATGGGTCGTGAGGAATACGGTCAGTACCAGTCCGGAAGTCTCTCCATTGGAGAGTGGAGCATCATCAAGGTGGCAGACAATGAAGCAGCAGGACTTGCCATGGTTGAAGAATTGCTGAGAGATGACCCATACAGTAACTATAAATTGGTGGTGAAATGAACATATCCAACGTGCAAAGCATCAAAGAACTGAAGTGTATGAAAGTAAATGCGCGGGAAGAATACCATGCGTATGCTCGTCAGTGTGATGAACGTATTGAAGAAATTCGAAATGATCGAGGACAGAAACTCAAAGCACCTGAGTACAGTCCGTATTATGAAGAAGGTCGGAGTCGCGCACGAAGCAACCCTCACGCACTCGAAGGTGATGCGTAATATCGAAAATAAAGCTTGACATTGCTGCTCAGTGTGCTATAATAGTGTCTGAAATCGAGTAATGAGAGAGAAAATATGAACAAAAACGAACAGATTGTGCTTCAAGCGTGTATCGATAATCAGAACGAAAACGGTGGAGACTTCGGCTTTGGTGATGAAGTCGCTCCTCTGGTCGAGTCGCTGTCAGCGCATCAGGTTGCTGGGTATCTCTCAGCATTACAAGCAAAGTCTTGCCTCCACATCGAAAGCAATATTGTTGACGGGAAAGAACTCGGTCAGTTTGTCGTGATGAGTTTTGCCCATGAAGCGTTAGCATTCGCAAGAGGAGAGTAGTGAGAGATATCGACAACCAATTCATACCAGCCAGCGTCAGAGTAGCCTGGCTTCAACAAGCGAAGGATGTTAATATGATCAAGAAATATGAAGTACGTTATATGTCTGGCGGAGAAGGTGAACTGCTGGGAGAGAATTTGAGCTACAAGCAAGCTCAGGCTTTGGTTCGCTTTCATGCTGAAGATATGCATGAAGAGAATGCTGCTGATCTGGTGATCCGCAGCCACTAGGAACGTGCAATGAGTATGTTGGATAAAATAATCTGGAGCGTTAATTTGATGGGGTTAGAACTCCAAACGCGGTTTTCCGCAGTCATCAATGCGCGATATCCAACCAGACTTGCGATAACAATAATGCAGACTTCCATCTTTATCTTTATCGCCATTCTTATGGCTGGTGTGGGAGTGTTAGGATTCGCACTAGCTATACCATTTGGGTTGCTGTGGGGGCTTGAAGCTATTATCAACTACCTAGAACGCAGATACGACAGACTCACCCAGCAGAAATTAAACAAGTAGGATTTATTATGAAAACGTTGGCGATAGGTATGTTTACTGAAATTGATGTGGATGGTGTCCACACATACGCTGAAAATACTGGATTCATGACTGGTTCTTGGGATTTTCCCCATATACTACACACATTTGACGGTATACGATATGCAAGGATCGAAGATGATGTCGCACACATTGCGGTAGATGAAGATGAATATGGCATGCCAGTTGTCGAAACGTGGAAAATCAAAGATCATAGCAAAATTTAAGAAATGATTGACATTATTAACCAGTGTGTTATAATGCGTGTGTAGTTCAGTTGGATAGAACAACTGCCTTCTAAGCAGTAGGTCGTAGGTTCGAGTCCTACCACGCGCACCAACTAAAGAGCGAGTAGTATAAATTATGAGCAATATATTCATTTACATAACAGCATTTATAGTAGGCGTCAGTATAACTATATCTTTAGTTGGTCACGTCATAATAGGCTCTCTACTGTTCTTATTCGTAGGTCTGTTACTGCTATTAGGATCAATCAAAGTGCCGAAAGAAGAGAATGGCAAGTCTTTATTGCCATAAACAATTATATGTTGATAAACTGAGGAAGTGATTATGTGGGTAGCAAAACCAAATTTGAATAACATTAAGGGTCTCAAAGAATTCTCAACAGCAAAAGAAGCTGCCGAATATCTAGAAGAATTCACAGGTATAGAGATGGCGCACGATCTAGATCGCAAGACCAAAGAAATAACTTACGATTGGGAAATAATCGGAAAATTGTGGGAAGGCAATATAGCACCAGCCGCACTCACTACAGTTGAGGGTATCTGATATGAGTCGTACATGTTCCTTACTGATAAAGACCCAATCCACAACTTACCTTGTGCCAGAAGCACCTCAACAGTATTTCGATACATTAGAGGTTTTAAAGGATCTGATTGAATTTAAAAAATCAAATCTTTGTTGGTGTTCAGCGGTTGGAAACGAAGAGCGTATTCAATACGTTGATGTTGTTCAAGACTCTAGCGAGTTTACAGACGCCATAGTTCTGAGACAAAATGGATACGGAGTCTGGATTGCCAGTCAAGTGATAAACGATGTTTGCACATCATATGTTATGAAGCCGAAAGGCTTTAAAGAATCTGTTTTGTTTTATAAGATGGAAGTCGCAGCATGAAATGGATCGGCTGGATAAAGAATACAGTGTCTCTAGTGTTTAATCTGATCATGTATTTTCTTGCATTATGGATTATACTAGTAGCTCTTATATTCCTGATGGCATCATTATAAAATGGTTGATTATACACTAAAAGAGAATTGGGACAGTCTAGCCTCATTGAAGCGAAAAATTGATGATGATACTAAATCTAAAGAGCGTGTCATATCATTTGATGGCGTAAATCTAGTAACTAATAAGTTCGATTATAGCCTATTCAATGGCAAGCTGACGCGAACAGAGAAGGGGAGACAGAGTTGAAAGCAAAGACCCGCAGAAGTATGTTGCCATATCATAGAAGACGCAAGGGTCGATGTCTGGGTAAGTACATCATTCGACCTCGCCAGCACATGACCTATCGGATGATCAAGAGAAAGCATCGACCCAACTGTTTCTTTGGATGGCGCATCAAACAAAGAAGAGACTACAATGTAAGAAACAAGATGTTTCGATCATATTATTATGTTACAAACCCTTATTGACAATGTGCTATATAAGTATAGTTTAGTAAACAGGGAGGAGATTACCATGAGTGATTACACCGATAGATTGAAAGTGGCAAAAAAGTCTTATATTGCAACAGACGAACCAGGTGAAGCGGGTACAAGATTTCTGTGGTCGATTAAACAGGTTAGCCATAGCTACACTAATATGGATGTTGAGAATCTTAGAGTGCTGTTTCCAGAGTACATGACCCAAATGACCGCTCTAGGTAAAGATCGGGCTTATATCGTAGGGCATGTTACTCAGTTCTTTATATTACCCACGATCATATTTGAAATTATGGTTAGACGACAATTGCGAAATACTTAGGATTTAAAACGCATAAAGGAGGAAAATCCATTGAGCAGTAATGAAGATGTGGCAAAACGAGTCGGTTTCGGACTAAAAGAGGTAGACCCAAAGTCTACTCCTGATATGCTGAAATGGTTAGAGAAAGCTGCGGGTACTATGATGAGTGTCGGTCAAGGTACGGAAGCGTCTATACTTCTGGCATGTTATAAGCATATTGAACGCCAGCAGAAAGAGCTTGATGCGCTGAGATGAGTAATCAAACGCATGGCGGCAAAGGAGACAAGCCTAGAAAGGTAGATGCAAATAAGTATGCCACTAACTGGGACAGAATCTTTGGAGATAAGAGTAAAGTCTCAACAGATAAACCTTTAGTGCAGAACAAAGGAGAGAAATGATGATGTCTCCAAAAGAGCATTATATTGATCATCTCTACGGAGTACTTCAAGAAGAATGTGCAGAGTTGATTAGTGCTATTAGTAAGCGTAAGCGGTTTGGAAAGGATTCTGTGTCCTCATATTCTTCCACTCAGGAAACTAATCAGAATAATATTAATACCGAGATGAATGACCTTTTGGCAGTTATCGATATGTTAGTCGTTGAAGGAGAGCGATTATATAAAGACTCTGTTAAGAAACATCAAAAAACGATGAAAGTGAATAAGTACTACCCCGAGACCTTTGACTTGGCATTCCCCGATTCTGTAGATCAGTATGAATCAAAAACCTTAAACTCAAACAGAGAGCTTTTCGGTAGACGTGATGATAAGGGTGGAGGTACAATATGAGTTTAGTGGACAGCGTGATGGATAATATCGAAGCTAAGATTCTCAATTCTGTACAAGATAGACTTGAAATACTCACCGAACTCGATTCGGACACTTTAGTATTAACTACCAAAACGCACTGGGATGGCAAACTTGTTAGCGTGAACACAATCGACATGTCACCCCTTGCTTTAGAGATTATAAAAAGAGTTAAGGAGGATGCTACATGAAACCTATAGAAGCATTATATTGGATAGTAAAGAAGGTGGGGCCATGTCCAGTAACAAAGCGTGATGACAATCTATCATCTGAAGAAATTCGATTGCGCGAAGCTGTACATGTGTTGCGAAGTCATATAGAGAATACTACAGAAGATAGTGAAGCAGAGTATATAAGAGAGTATCGATTAACACATTCGGATTTGAAAACTGATGAGGATAAAATTGATGATTAAGAATTTACTAGGAAAGAAGCGTATTGCTAAGAAGCGATCAGAATCTATTGACGTTCAGTATTCCGTAAATGGAATGCTCTTTGACGAACTCTCTTTTGCAGAGCGATATCGCCAAACTCAAATTAAAAACTATGGATTGGATTCTGATACGAAAATCACTAAAGTAGAATCCAAAACACTGACTATTGTAAGACAGTTAAGAACGGTACTATGAGATGCTTGAATTATAAATAAAGTAACATATATTCATTTCTAGGACGCAATTAAGTGAAAAAATTCTCACGTTTTTACAAAGAAGCAAAAGAAGCAAATTCTCTACCCTCAATTGCAGAATTGCAGAGTTCCCTTTCAGAACTCGGTTACACAGATTTTAAAAAGATTAGTAACAAGAGGTTCTCTATTTTAACAGACGAAAATAGAATAGAAGTACTTGAGAAGATTACCCAACACTTTGTCCAATTCGATGCAGTATATGACCAAGACTTTGGCTCATCTTCTGTCGGTATGGTTCGTATTGGAAGTTTTGCTATTGGTGCGGCACCAAAGTCCAAGCAAGGTAAAGCGAGTGCGGGTATTGAAAACGAATACACTTTGATTGCTATGATTAATCAGGCACTTGCTAATGGTCCTATGAATTTGGTATTCCAAGCAAAACGCAAAAAATTCACAGTTCCCCAAGCTGTTCGTGCAGAAGCAGTCGGTGGAGACACAAAAAACCGCAAGAAATCCGATGTAAATATCGTTGATGTAGACGGCAACAAATTCCCTCTTTCACTCAAAAAAGATAAAGCAGAAATCTGGGAGTCTGCGGATTCTTATTGGGGTAAAGAGATGGAAAAGATCGTAAGAAGAGAAGAGTCGCTTGGAACTGTTAAGATTGAACCACACCCCAAAGTACGTTCTGTATCCACAATCACGCCAAACCTCGCAGTCAAAGCAACACCAAAAGAAGTCATTAATGTTGTATTTGGTACTGACATTCTCCCTAATGGTTGTGTCTTAGAAAAAACATTTAACGGCAAATACAAGATTGACGGTGAGACAGAAAGCATTATAATTGATGTAACGAAAATCATAACAAGCCCAAGAGAACTTAAAGGCGATTATGAAGTTTACTTCTTGATGCGAAATGATAGTTCCCGTAAAGGTTCTGTTGTGCCTGGACTTCGTGTTCTTGCTGTTAAGAAAACACGAATTAACAAGAACGTGAAAATAGTTAGGCGATGAAAAACTTTTCCAAATTTATCGAAGAGGGCTCCGCTCAGGCTTATCGTTTAGTCGTGATTTCAGAAAGGCCGGAGGAGTTAGAGCCAGAAGCCACATCAACTAAGTTGGTATCTAAAGCAGTTGAGTTGGGTATCACTGCTTACAACTGTAGAATCAATGGTGCATATTTAATCAGAGACGAAGATACTGGTGTAATCACTATTCACAATGCAGCGGATGAGAAGGGTTTTGAATTAGATTCGGAAACCATAGTGTTCATCCGAGGTGATGTCACTATGAAAGATTCCCACATGGATTTGATTTCTCAGATTGAGAGATATGGAATAGCATGTAACAATACGAGAGAGTGTATCGAAGTGTGTTGTGATAAGTTCAGAACCTACCTCAGACTACAAGAGCTTGGGATGCGTCAGCCTAAGACTGTGTTGATACCAAACGATTCAAAGGAATCAGTTGACGCTGCCCATGAAGCACTCGGTAATAAATTTCCAATGATACTTAAGACACTTAGTGGTTCTAAAGGTGTGGGTGTTCTATTGATTGAGACTGAGAGAAGTCTACAGTCACAGGTGTCATTGATTTACAAGATCGACCCAAACAGCGATATACTACTACAAGAATACATCGAGGCGGACTATGATGTTAGATGTATGATAGTGAACAAAGATATTGTAGGTGCGATAAAACGGCACAAAATTACAAATGACTTCAGAAGTAATGCATCACAGGGTGCATCGGTAGAATTGATCGTATTGACGGAACTAGAAAAACAAGAATGTCTTAAAGCTGCAAAGGGTGTTAACGGTCAGTGGGTTGGAGTAGACTTCATTCCAGCAAAAAATCGTAAGACACAACCTCCCCATATATTAGAAGTGAACCACAGTGCAGGTAGTAAAGGAATCTCAGAAGCACTAGGAAAAGACATCACTGAGATGATTCTTAAACTATACTTCGATAGAGCTATATGGAGAAGAGAGCCTAAGCAATGTGGTGTCCTAGAGACTTTTGAGGTAGACGGTATAACATTTACGGGTAAATTAGATACTGGTAATAGTGTTAGTGCTTGTAGTATCCACGCAGAAGATGTAGTGATTAAGGCTAATAGTGTTACTTGGAATATGAATGGTAATAAATACTCTAAACCTCTACACAGAACTGTCAAATTAATCAAACCAGAAGAGTCTCGGGCTGTTGTTTTAATGGATATAAAGTTTTTAAATATCACTTATAGAATGGAAGTGTCTTTAGACACTAGAAACAAAATACCATTGCTCTTGAATAGGGACTTTATGCGGAGAGCTAATCTTATGATTAATCCTGCTCGTAAATTTATGTTAACAGATATAAGAGAAATGGGACTATGAAGACATTTTCCCAGTTTATCGAAGAGAGCTATGGTGGTCCAGGCATGTGGATGCCGAAACAAAAAGACGGCAAGAACTGGATTGTCGCATACTCTATTACAATGAACGGCAAGACCACTGAGGTAGATAGAAAATTTAGAATCAAGTCAGACGCATTGAATTTTATAAAAGATTCTATAAAAACTTTAAAGAAAGACGATAGGGTGACCTCTTTTAAATTTGACAAACCGAAAGAATATAAGAAATGAAATCATTTTCCCAGTTTATCGAAGAGGGTTTTCTCGATGACATATTAGCAGACTTCGAACCCGTCTCTAAGGCAGAGATCGATAAGGTGATGAAGAAGTCGGACGCTGTACTCGCAAAGTATGCCAAGCCAAAGAGTCCGTACAAGTCATACAAACCTCGCAAGTACAGTGGGCAGAAACAAGAAGGGTTTTCTGAGTATGTTCGTTCACAAGGCGAACTGAAGAAAGCATGTGGTGGTAAGGTGACTCTCGATAACATCATCAGGATATTCGCGAACGATAACATAAAGGTTGCCGATAACTTCCAACCCATGATCGACATAACAGAGTTGTGGAAGATAAGAGAATACGACCGCAAGATGATTGATGGTTACACTGGTAAGAACACTGAAGCAGAAATGAAGAAACTGACTGCTGACATTAAGAAGAACGGAATCAAAGAATACGGTTATGTAACCATCGACCGAAGAAAGAACGGTGACGTTGAAGTTCTTCTGGGCGAAGGCAATCATAGACTTGGAATTGCAAAGGCAGTCGGCATCAAGCAGATGCCCATAATGTTCTCATACGGAAACATATAATGTTAAAGTTCTCTCAATACATAGAAGAAGCGTTCAACTCTCCCTATAAGATTAAAATGAAGAGGATATACGAAAAGCAATATAAAGGGAAGACGAAACTCAAAGACGGTTCACAGTTGGATGTGATTGCCACTCGCCATATGAGTGGTTCTACTGAGTTCTATTGGGAAATACTTTTCAAGAGGTCGGGATCAACTGATGTAACTGGTGAAGGCGACCAGATGAAAGTCTTTGCGACCGTCATTGATGCTATCAGACAGTTTATAGACCAGGCAGACCCAGACGAATTCTTCTTCAGTGCCGACAAGTCAGCAGCCGGAAGCGACACAAGAGACAAAGGATGGCATGAAATGGAAAGTCGAGAGAAGTTATATAGCCGTTTGGTTAAGAGGTATTTGTCCAAAGGATATAAAGTAAAAGAGACTAGTAGTATTCATGGAACTGATTTTGTGCTGACAAAAAAATGATAAAGTTCTCTCAATACATAGAAGAAGCGTTCAACTCTCCCTATAAGTTTTCCGGTGGCCAGAGAGACAATGACCTCTATAGTTACAAGTTCGACACTCTTGATGTCAAGAAACAGGGTCGACTTCTTTCAAAACAGGGTCTTCGAGGAAGTCGAGTTGATGTGATGATAACGGGATCAGAATCTCCAGAGGATGAAGATGAATATATGTGGGAGTTAAGTTTCAGTCGCCAGCATTATGGTTCAGATAAAACTAGATATGACGTGACAGGTGAAGGCGATGCAATGCGAATATTTGCCACTGTCATAGCAATTTCTAATGATTTTATAAAAAGGGAAAACCCCAAATATGTCGTATTCGGGGCAGAGAAATCGAAAGACTCTGGTGGATCTAAAGAGTTACAGAGTCGCGAGAAGTTATACCTTAGAATGGCAAAAAAATACTTCGGCAACAAGTATAATATAAGGATGAATGCTGGTAGTAGAGAGTCTTTATTTTTCTTGGATAGAAAGAAATGATAAAGTTCTCTCAATACATCGAAGAGGCAAAGACCGAAAAGTCTCATCCGTGGTATGTTCACTCTCCCAGTTCGTTCAAGTCTCACAGAAATATGGGTAGGTTTGAATCAGAAGAAGATGCGAAAGCATACGTTAAACGGACACAAAAGCACATGCCCGATAATCTATTAAAGGTAGGAAAGGGAAAATTACCAAAATAGTGCTTGACATCCGTACTTAAATAGTGTATAATATGTACATATTCTGAAGAATAGAGCAATACAAACTATCCATCAGGGTATTTACTATTAATCTAATGAGGAAGTATGTATGAGTAAAGTGACTGTATCAAAAAAAGAGCAGGTACTAGGCGCACTGTTAGCTGGGCAACGTATCTCACCCGCTGAGATGTCAAGCCGCTTTGGTGTTAAAAACACTAGTGCAATGGCTTCAAGTCTTCGAATGGATGGATATCCTGTCTATCTAAATGAGGGCACCAAAGATGCTCGCGGTCGTGCGTTAGCTTCAAAGTACCGAATCGGCACTGCGTCTCGCAAAGTTATCGCTGCTGGTTATAAGGCACTAGCTACTGCATAACTAATGCGGCATATGGGGCGGGTGCAATGCTCGCCCCTTTATTTTCATAATGAGTTATAAGGTATATAGTGTGATATACGCCAGTGAGAATTACGACTTCCAAGGTCGAAAGCGAAAAAAACGCAAAGTGAAGGGTCTTCTGTATAAACGAAGAAAAGCTTCAGAGTTCGAAGAGATTGTCGATACACTGTATAATCATCGTAGTAGCAATCAAGAGTACCATTCTTCTCCAGATACTGTTGGAGCTGTTGGCTCTCTCGCGAGTCCGAAAAAGATAGAAGGATACACAGTATCTATACCCTACAATAAGGGTCCTTACCAAGTGATACCTGATAACGAAATAGAATATATAGGAAAATAGTCATGAACACGCCATCTATACTCAGACTGTTTTCAAACAAACTGCTTCGATGTGGCGAGTTTAAAAGCACCATAAACGGCGCTCCTTACTATGAAATAAAGGGAGTCGTAAGAGTCATGTGTCGCAAAGAACGTGACAGCAGCAAAAAAGGCACTTGGAGGTTTGTGCTGTACCAAGCCAATCTCAAGTCAGCCAATCACGGCAAAGTCATTCATAAAGATATGAGTTTTGAAGGAGCTTTAGCCTATGTAAAAGTGATGATGAAAAACAGCTATTACTGGAGCTACAGTGAAGAGCTTAACATATATCAGCTCGGTCAAGAGTCAGAAAATAGGAGGATCTAAACATGAAAAATGTTGTAGAATTAATGATAGACAATATCATGGAAGATTACACGATAAAGTCTTTTGACGAAATCGACTCTCTGACAATGATGGATCTGATTATGGTTATCGAAGACGGATTTGATGTATCGATACCCCTAAATGTCGTAGAGAATCTTTCTAGTAAAGATGACTTTCTAGAGAGGATACTTAAGGAATTGGGCTAGTAAATGAGCAATGGATTTTTAGTATTAGGTGATATCCATAATGAGTATCTGCTGTTTGCCAGGGCGCACTCATATGCTGTTACCAACAACTTACACATCGTTAGTGTAGGTGATGTAGTTGACTATGGCACCGAAGCTGCATCTACCATCACATACTCGCACAGATTACTGCTCCGAAGTGAAGCAACGTTTATAGAAGGAAACCATGACAACAAAATCTATAGGTATTTGAACGGTAATGATGTTAAGATATCTTATGGCATGACTTCAACAACACTGGCTGTTGAGGATGATGATGTGAAGAATGCATTCCTCTATCTATACGACCACATGAAGACCCATGTTGTTATAGGAGATACACATATAACTCATGGTGCATTCACGTCTTCATATTGGACGGATGGACCAAGCGGTAAGAAGTTTGACAGATCAAGACTCTACGGCGAGGTAGATAAAAATAAGCCCAGCATAGAGTATAACGGTTCTAACTATCCTGCTAGAACATACGAGTGGGTTGATGATATACCTTTCGGCAAGACTGTAATCGTTGGACATGATAGAAGCCCATTCAGTGATGTTCACGATAACATGGATGAAGTTGTGATTAGATTGAATGATCAGGGTGGAACCGCTATATTTACAGACACGGGTGCGGGCAAAGGTGGATTTATCAGCGGAGTTGTTCTGAGCGAGTTTGGCTTAGTGCAAGAGATAGTTAAGTTTAAAGGCTTGAGTGATAAGGAAATAAGACTATGAGTGGATGGCTAGTAGCTCTCACTGGAATCATATATTTCTATATTTGTGCAGAACAGTTATATCATAGAAATATTCCAATGGCTCTATGTTACGCTGGATATGCTTTTGCTAACATAGGGTTATATATGGCAGTCAGCAAATGACTGGTAACTCTTATAATGAGAATCTGGTCTGGTACGTAAAATGGACAGCTACAATTTTAGTTCTCGTATCGGTAGCCTTTCGCTTTGCTGGCACTGATTTTTACGTATTCGATCTAGCTGTTGGCGGACTCGGTTCAGCCATGTGGCTATGGGTCTCAATTCTCTGGAATGACCGCGCACTGATAATACTGAACACCGTCATGTTTTTGATGCTATTCGCAGCCCTCCTAAAACATATCTGATTTTTCTCACAAAATATCGAAAATAAAGCTTGACATTGCTGCCCAGTGTGATATAATGGTGTCTGAAATCGAGTAATAACAGAGAAAATCTATGAAAAAGCAGAATTACATCCTAGAAGTAGAAGTTAACGAAGAAATTTCATATAAGCATGATCCCATTCGCATTGAGAATGTGTCGGAAAATTCTGCAATAGCGGAGGCATGTTCAATCATTAAGAAGATATCTAAGAACTTTCTTCTGCCTGGAAGTGTTCGTGTGATGGTCGTTAACGAAGATAATGGCGAATCTATTCCAGTACAGTCAGAGAGTTGGTCATAATATGCACGTAAAAATAGGAAACTATCCCAAGCATAGATTCTACCACAATTGGTTATATGCGCTTGGCTGGACTAATGATGCGAAAGTCAATGTCCGTATTGACCCTTGGGATACGTGGTCTATGGACTCCACCCTTGCACTCATCATTGCGCCGATGCTAGAACAACTCCGTGATAGTACACACGGCGCACCGATAGTAGCCGACATTGATCGTCCAGAACATCTGATCGGCACTGTAGCAGATACTAGCAAGGGAGACGTGGATGAGTTTCACTTTGAAGCGTGGGACTGGGTACTAACCGAAATGTTGTTTGCTTTTGCGAGTAAGCACAGTGGCGATGGCTGGGAAAGCGATGCGTCTCAGAAGCGCATCACCAATGGCTTTCGTTTGTTCGGAAAGTATTACGAGGGGTTATGGGACTAAAATATCGAAAATAAAGCTTGACATTGCTGCTCAGTGTGCTATAATAGTGTCTGAAATCGAGTAATTAGAGAGAAAAAAAATGAGTAACGAAGTAACAGCATTTGGTATCATAAAGGCTCTCAAAGTGAGTGGCGAATTTTGTAGTGCAAGGATGGTTGCGCGATTGGCGAACATTGACGCTTCTAGCGAGAACCTTCAGA
>OOFS01000002.1_pt1 | contig 48775 bp, 53 predicted proteins | sample 1670411 | NCBI WGS metagenome assembly OOFS01 (sample SAMEA98152918, study PRJEB22522) | marine metagenome | biome: marine biome; feature: marine water body; material: sea ice | place: Arctic Ocean | collected 27-Sep-2015 | depth 0.05 m | reverse complement strand
ATCTGGTACGGGCTGGTGGTGTCGGAGATGTGTAAGAGAGACCGCCGCTACATAAGTAAGTGGCGAACCTGTAGTTCCAGCAACAGCGTTCCAGTCAGTCTGGGCATCACTGGAGTTGCTGGCGCCGATATTTGCGATACGATACCTGTCTCCCACCACTGCATTGACTACTGTTGCCGACGCCACGAACTTGAATTCATTAATCTTTTCTGCTCTAGCTAGACCTAGCATGGGCTTGGCCGCTGCGGCCCCGCTGCCTGACCCTGCTATTTCTGCTTTGAATTTATGTCCTACTGCGTAGGTAATACCTGTAGTTCCAGCAACAACGTTCCAGTCAGTTCCACTTCCTAGCGTAGTAATTTTGTAATCTGTACCGACAACGAAATTAGGAGCCTGGACGATTGCTCCGTCACTGTCAAAGTGAGTGGTAAAGAATGTTTGGTCTCGGTTGAGCAGGTCTATAGGAGGTAATTTGATAGACGCTCTGACTGTTCCGTTACCGCTGCCTGCGGGCGAACTCTGTGCTGCGATGAACGTATCACCCGCTTTGTAGTCAGGATCAGTACCCGATGTAGTTCCAGCAGCAGCGTGCCATTGCGCTTGAGTTGTGGTGGTGCCTAGATCAATGATCTTATAGCTAGTACCTTCAACAATGGCAGTAACACCAATAGCAATGCGAGAATCTACTTTACTCTGCGAGGATACTATTGAACCGGTTGCGATGCTATCACTTATTAATACGACCGTTCCAGTTGGGTTTGCGTTAGTGGGCTGCTGTGTTGCCGTGAACGTTGTGCCCGAGGTGTTGCCGGAGCGTTGAGTATAAGTACCACTTGAAGTTCCGGCAACAGCCTGCCAGATCGCATTATTCATGTTGCCTAGAGTAATAATCTCATACCTTTTACCCGGTTCTAAGACATAGCCCAAAGCGAACTGGAGTATAGTTTCCACTTTGACCATGGGTCTGTCATTCAAAAAGATACCAACTAATCCAGCATTTTTAAAGACAGTAGCAAGTATTGGCGCAGGCTTATTATTCTGTGCATCGACTTTCAGTAATGTCTGGTCGTTTATAGTGAGGTCAACGAAAGCATACAGTCCTGAGAGTTCCTCTATTTGATATGAGACGGCATAGTCTGTACTTGGCGAATTTATTCTAAATGCTATCCAATCTCCAATAGAACACTCTTCCCATCCAGCACTGCAATAGAGTCTACCAGTATTCTCTTGAATAAGTATCTGTTTAGTAGTCAAGACGTGTGTTCCGCTGGATTCTGCGGCTGCGGCAGTCGATAAAACTTTAGGCAGTTCATATTGAGGAGTATAAGTTATATGCACAGAGTTGTTTACTCTCAGCGCATCGCTTTCGTTGTTCTCCTTGAGCGTCCTGTTGATGCTGATTCTTTGGTTTAGCACACTTCCCTTATTTTCGTAAAAGTGTTTGTAACTATATGGAAGTGTAGTTGCTTGAATATTAGGCGTAGAGTAGAATGTGCTGTAAGGGAAATTAATAATACCACTCTCAGGACTTTCTTTGAACGATTTATTTAAGTATTCACCAGAGTCTGGAACTGGAAACCAAAGTGTATATCTCAGCTTACTTCTATCCCCTATCCTTTGAGGGAATGTTGTAATAAGATCCGTGGATATAAAATCTTGACTACCGATCTCAAAGGAGAACTTTAAATCAGTGGCTGTTCCTGCTGTAACAGACGAATCCGCCGTTATCTGGAACAGACTGATATCAGTATCTACGTTTACTACCGTACCTATTAACGCACTCGATAACTTCACTGTCATCCCGGCGCATAAGTATTTACTCATGTTTAACCTAGCGGCTTCATTATCGGGAGTTACACTGAAAATTTCGCCCTCGCCTGCGGCAAGCCATGATAAATTATCTATATCATTTGTGTCTGCAAACACAGACTTCAGTGTATTATAGACGCCACTGTTGAGATATGTCTCCTCTTCTACCATAAATAGGCCCGATGACTCCCAATACTGCCCTGGCGCATTTGTGGCATATCCTTCCCACTGTATAAGACCATAACGATCAGGTAAATTAGGATGTAACTTGTTTTGAAATTGAAACTGTGCGGCATCCCAAAAGTCTTCGCCTGTCACAAGAGGAGCATAGCCACTAGATGTTGATGTGGAGAATATTTGTGTAGATGAAAGGGAACCTACTGCGGCAGTGCCGGATTCACCTGTAATAGTATCGTCAATTGTTTGATTAATTCTATCCGAAGAGACGAATGTGCATACTAAGCCGTCTCCACCGTTTAACCAAGGCGGGTCACCCAATACAGACTTTGCGTTGTCTATATAATCTTGCATAATTACCATAGGCTCAACGTTTAGTGGTAACCCAGGAAGCTTAGTCAACTCTGTTGCTGTGGAGACTACAAATTGAACCTTGGAGTCAGACAGATTAGCTAAATCCTGTGATTGGCCTTTCGTGAATCCTTGCTCCACCTTACCCTCTATCTCCACTACAACGTTACTACTCAGAGCGCCAGTATCTCTAAGACCAATAAGAGGCTCTATATCCGCTAAACTGAATCCCGTCTTCTGATCATATTCGTTCAAATTAACAGATATATTGTTTAGTAGGTTCGAGATTCCTTCATCCGAATTGCTTAAATCGAATAAATTTCTGTCTGATCTAAGACCGAACTTTATATATTTTTTATTAACACTCATATTAAATCCGCTGTAGTTGGGTTTTCTCTATTCTTAGTATTTATAAATAACATATAACGCATTCGGAGAAAGGTATGGCACGTAAAACGCGCATTGTAATAGATCAAGGCACAGACTTTTCTAACGTGATTGATGTGAAATCAGGTAACACAGCTTTCGATCTAACTGGATATACAGTAGCGGCTCAGATGAGAAAGAACTATGCATCTACCGCACCCACTGCTACTTTCGATGTGTCACATAACGGTGCCCTCGGTCAAGTTACACTATCACTGACAAACTCTATTACGGCTGCTTTACAGCCCGGCAGAGAAATGTTTGATGTTGAAATTACTTCAACCGCCGGGTTAATAACAAGAGTTGCAGAAGGAGAAGTGTCTGTAACACCGGGCATCACAAGGGCTTAACGGGAAATATAATGGCACAACCTACAACAAGAACAGAATTTCGAGAGTGGTGTTTACGCAAGTTGGGTAAACCTGTCATAGAGATAAATGTCGATATTGATCAAATAGAAGATAGAATTGATGAGGCTCTGTCATACTATTGGGACTATCACTTTGACGGCAGCGAAAAGGGTTATGTAAAACATAAGATTACTGCCGCTGATATTACTAATCAGTACATCACTATACCAGATAACATTATAGGTATAGTAAATTTATTCCCTATAGGCTCTAGTATCACTGCGTCTAGTGGCATCTTTAACGTTCAATATCAATTTGTGCTAAACAATATGCACAATATGGGTGCTGGAAACTTAAGTAACTACTACATGACAATGGCCAATTTGCGTCTCATGGAAGAAATGCTAGTAGGGGCTCAGCCTATTAGATATAACAGACACATCAATAGATTGTTTGTTGATGTTGATTGGAAAAGACTCGTAGTTGACGAGTATATTGTCGTAGAGTGTTATAAAATAGTCGATCCTGCCGTCTACTCAGACGTATATAAAGACCGCTGGCTACAGAGCTATGCTTCTGCTAAAATTAAGTATCAGTGGGGAAGTAATCTCACAAAGTTTAACGGAATGACTTTGCCAGGAAACATTCAGTTTAATGGTGAGCAGATACTCAATGATGCTAGAGAAGAGATACGAGCTTTAGAAGACGAGATGCTATCATCATATTCTCTTCCTATCACCGATCTCATAGGTTAATTCCTTTCCAGAGAGTCTGTATAAATACATAGAAGACTATAGGATGTAAGATGAAGAGTACCTACTTTGAAAACTATGAAAACTCTATGGAGCAAAACCTTGTTGAGGATTTGGTCGTTGAGGCTATTAAGATATATGGAGTAGATACTTGGTATTTACCTAGAACCACTACTGCTAAAGACGAGATATTAAACGAAGACGATTTGCCACTCTTCGATGATGCATACATGATAGAGATGTATATCAAGAATGTGGATTCGTTTGAAGGAGAAGGAGATTTTCTATCTAAGTTCGGTCTCGAAATTAGAGATTCGCTCACACTAACGATATCGCGAAAAGTGTATGATGATGAAATTGCTTCAAATAGTGCTTCTACAATTAAGCGTCCAAGTGAAGGCGATCTCATATATCTTCCTCTGAATAACAAGTACTTCGTCATCCAACACGTTGAACATGAAGCTATATTTTATCAGATGGGATCACTACAAACTTATGATCTTAAGTGTGATCTATTCGAGTACAGCGGAGAAAGATTTGACACCGGCATAGCAGAATTAGACTCACGCTTTGATGATCAGAACATATTTGTGGACATGGCAGATACTACTCTCAGTGTGGAAGTTAGGGATAGTGTTTTTTATATTAAAGACACTCTTGATAGCGGTGATCTGTTGGAGACTCCTAAACTCGAAGGTCGCATAGGCGAAAAGATCATATTCGATCAGAGCCATGCATCGAATGATGGACATCGTTTAAGGATATATAATACCGCTTCTCATCTCTCTGGCACAGAGTTGGCTGCTGAAACCGCTGTTACGGGCACTGCTGGTTCCGCTGGAGCAAAGACGAGTTGGACTCCTACAGCGACAGGCACATTCTACTATATCAGTACCACTACTGTCGGAATGGGAGACAGCGTGACAATTTTACCATCTAAACTCACAGTAGAATTGATTGATAATTTTGCTGACAACACCTCTATAGAAATCTATGCGGATACTATCATTGACTTTACCCAAAGTAATCCCTTCGGAGAGGACAACTTCTAATGTTTGGACAAAGATTTTATAATGAAAGTACTCGAAGATATGTTGCAGTTTTTGGAACACTGTTCAATGATATTCAGATAGGCAGAAAAAATTCTGCTGGTGTAGAAATTCAGAGAATGACTGTACCCGTCAACTATGCGCCCAAGCAAAAAATTCTCGCTAGGCTAGAAGGCGATCCAAACTTAGATCAACCTGCTATAGTATTGCCTAGAATGTCATTCGAATTGACTGGAATGACATACAATCCTACTAGGAAACTACCCTCTTTGACTAGACAGACTAAATCAATTTCGGGAGACAAGAATTCTTTTACGGAGTTATATTCGCCCGCGCCTTACGATTTGGACTTTCAACTAAACATAATGACTAAGTATACTGAAGACGGCACTAAGATTTTAGAGCAAATTGTACCTTTCTTTAAGCCTGATGTTACCGTAAGTGTTGAAATCATCGATACTATGGAACTATATGTGGATATACCCGTAGTTCTCAATAGCGTGACAACAGAAGATAGTTATGAGAGTGATTTTCAGACTAGGCGAGTACTTACTTGGACACTGAATTTTAGCATGAAAGCGTACTACTTTGGACCCACTACGCCGAAGAAAGTTATTAAGTTTGTTGCTGCTAATACACGTCTAGGTACAGCACAAAATTCTAGCCTCGCTGAAGTTGTTACGGTTAAACCAGGCTCTAAAGGCACTGACGAGGAAAATTTTGCAACTCCTTGGCCGTCCGATTTAAAAGACACAGACCCTAATTACGCAAATAGATCAAGAGAATATACAGACATACATATAGATGACAATTGGCAACATATCGTACAAATATCGGATGCATAATGAATGAATGATGAAATTAGTGATAGTCTAGGGTTAGTACCTATAGACGAAGTGATTGAAGGATCTATCGTAGAAAAAAGAGAGTCTTTCCCAAAAGAAATTGATGTTAGTGTCGATTCTGCGGATAAAGACTACGACTACGCTAGAGCCAACTTTTATAACATTATCGAAACGGGAACTGAAGCACTTGAGCAGATGTTAGATGTCGCTAAAGCATCTGAACATCCCAGAGCCTATGAAGTCGTTTCTACTATAATGAAGACCTTGGTCGATGCTAACAAAGACTTGGTAGATATGTCTGTGGATATGAGAAAAGGAAGAGGCGAGGAAACGCTGGACTCTACAAATACGACCAACAACTTATTCGTCGGCTCTACATCTGAGCTACAGAAGATGTTAAAGTCGTTAAAAGATGATAGCGTATGACTAAGATTGGGGCTGGTTATTTAGGAAACACTAATCTAAAGCGTAAGGGAACAGAAATACAGTTCGATGCTGATATGGTATCAGAGTTTCTGAAGTGTGCTAAAGATCCCATATACTTCGCAGAAAAATATATTCAAATTGTACATGTCGACCACGGTTTGATTCCTATCGTCATGTATGACTATCAAAAAGAAATTGCCGAAGCAATCACTCATAATAGAAGAGTTACTGTTAACACCTCTCGCCAGGCAGGAAAAACAACTACCGCTGTAGCTATTATTCTTCACTACGTAATATTCAATGATTATAAGACGTGTGCGTTACTGGCTAATAAAGGAGATACGGCAAGAGAGATTCTTGATCGCATCAAAATTGCATATGAAGCACTACCCAAATGGTTACAGCAAGGTGTTATTGAGTGGAATAAAGGTTCTGTTGAGTTTGAGAACGGATGTAAGATCATCGCATCTAGTACATCGTCTAGCGCGATAAGAGGAAAATCTTGCTCGTTCCTATACGTAGATGAAACAGCTTGGGTAGAAAATTGGGAAGAGTTTTTCGGCTCTGTTTTTCCAACGATATCATCAGGAAACACCACTAAGATATTATTTACTTCAACACCCAACGGACTAAATCACTTCTATAAAACGTGCATAGGAGCTAAAGAAGATCGTAATGGATATGTCTATATAGAGGTGCCTTGGGATAGAGTTCCCGGTCGCGATGAAGCTTGGAAACAAGACACACTAGCCGCAATGGATTTTGACAGACAAAAGTTTAGTCAAGAATTTTGCTGCCAGTTTTTAGGCAGTTCGAATACGCTACTGGAAGGAGATACACTAAAAAGGCTAGTACATTTATCGCCTGTCGCAGAAACTCTCCACATGAAAGTCTACTCACAGCCAATTAAAGATCACATATACATATGTGTTGTCGATGTCTCTAGGGGAAAAGGTTTGGACTATTCAGCCTTTCAAATAATAGACGTGACTGAGATGCCTTACAATCAAGTCTGCGTATATAAAGACAATACAATTACTCCTGTTGACTATGCCGAAATCATATATAGAAGTATACAAAGGTACAATGAAGCGTATACTCTTGTAGAAATTAACGACATAGGTGAGCAAGTATCGGAAATACTACACTATGAGTTCGAAGTAGAGACGTTGATGTTTACTGAATCTGCTGGTAGAGCAGGCAAAAGAATATCGACAGGATTTGCAAAAGGTGCCGATAAAGGCGTTAGAACTACCAAGTCAGTTAAGTCTGTCGGGTGTAATATGCTGAAAATGCTTATCGAGCAAGATCAATTGAGAATACATGATCACGAAACAATAAAAGAACTATCGACATTCTCCAGAAAAGCAAATTCATATGAAGCAGAACCAGGCTGCCATGACGATTTAGTTATGTGTCTAGTACTATTTGCTTGGATGTCAGATCAAGCCTTTTTCAAAGAAGTCACAGATATAAATACGATAGAGAACCTAAGAACACGAAATGAAGAGCAGCTTATGGAAAGCTTACTGCCCATAGGATTTAATACCTATGACGAAGATGTATCGAAAGAACAACCCAACACAGTACATGATTGGCTACAGTATTGAAATACCTGAGTCGCATATATTATAAATATACGAACACCAAAAGTTTATAACGTACAGAATAACAAGGAGAATAAGAATGGCCATTCAAGTAAGTCCAGGCATTAACATCAGTGAAATTGACTTAACCCAAATCGTCCCTGCCGTATCGACTACTGATGCAGCAATAGCCGGAGTCTTTCGCTGGGGACCAGTAAATACTCCCACTTTAGTAACTTCCGAGACTGATTTGGTAGCACAATTTGGTCAGCCATTTTCAACACCCAGAACGACTGAGGTCGCCGACCAATGGTCAAACTCAGAAACTTGGTTTACAGCTAGAAATTTTTTATCGTATAGTGATTCTCTTTTCGTTACTCGCGTAGTTGCTAGTCCAGATGGACCCGAGGACAATCCCGATTCGTATACCGATGCCACAGATGAAACAAAACAGGCAACAAGCACCCTTTTTAATGCAAAATATGTTGGTAAATTGGGCAACTCACTCAGAACCTCTTACTGTAAAAGTGGTAGTTTTGATGCTTTCGCAAGAAAAGAAACGTTAGTTCTCAACGTTAACAAGAATACCGCAACAATATCAGGATTTATTTCTTTAGGAAGTACTCAGTTGGTAGCTGAAGTAGGTGACAATATTATTTTAAGCACTGAAGCAGTGATGACAGTAGCAGAAGTCAAGGCAGGTGAAACGGACCACACTGGTAGCGTTAGCAAAACCTTTAACGCTGGAACAGGTGGAGACGTTACCCTGGCTGACAATACCATCACTATTGCAGACCACGGGTTTGTAACTGACGATCTCGTACAGTACGATGTTGGCACTGGCGAGGAAAAGACTTTTGCTAATCCGAAGATCACAGATGCTGTAGGTGGGATATCGTTTGATGATCCCGATCCAGACCTAGCTGTTGGGGATAAAGTTACTATCTCTGGTACAGTAGATGGTGCTGAAGGTGCAATCGATCCTGGCAGTTATCTTGTAGGCGCAACAAACGGTACTGGTACTGCTACTTTGACTGATCTGAACGGTACAGCAATCGCGACTACCGCCGGCACTGTTGTAATTGGTAGTGTAAATGCCTCAACAACTGTTAAATTTATTTCTGCTAGCAATGCTGTTACCGGATTGCTGGATGATCGCATCTATGCTGTGACTAGGGTAGATAACAATATAATAAAACTAAGGCTCGAACACAACTCATCTAAAGACATTACACTTATTGCGCTAGGAATTGGAGGCGCACACAGCCTTACTAAAATACCAACTTTTAAAGTAGATGTTAAATTCACTACCGATTACAAGACAAGTATTGAAAACTATGATGGAACATATAGCACTCAATGGGGAGATGCAGATTTATTTGACGCTGATCCTGTTGCTGATACTATGCATGTTGTAGTGCGAGATAATGATGGAAGAATTTCCGGTCTGGCGGATACTATATTAGAAACTTATTCTAATGTAAGTTGGCTTGACGGAAAGTTGAATGAGGATAGCTCAACAAACTACATTACTGATCTCCTTGAGCAGCAATCTAACTGGATTCAATGTACCGATGCTCAGGCGGATCTCATAAAAGAGAGTACTGTTACGTATGACAGTATAACAGATATGACCACAGGTAGTGATGGTATGGACGAAGCGACTATGCGAATAGGTGATATGGCTAAAGGCTATGATACCTTCGCTGACAAAACTCAGCTTGATATATCCTTTGTTCTTCAGGGTAAGCCAAGGGGAAACACTGCGCTTGCTAACTACATCATCGATAATGTATGTGAAGTACGTAAAGATTGTGTTGCGTTCATTAGTCCCGAATTAACTGACATGACAGCACAGCTTATTGTTGCTTTTGCTGGGCAGATCAATGCATCTAATTACGCTTTTATCGATAGTGGCTATAAGTATCAACTAGATAAGTACGCAGATCGTTATCGCTGGGTTCCACTAAACGGTGACATTGCTGGTCTTTGTGCGAGAACTGACGATACTAGAGACCCCTGGTTCTCACCAGCCGGCTATCAAAGAGGCGAAATTAGAAATACTACTAAACTGCGATTTAATGCAAACCAATCACAGCGCGACCTTATGTATAAGGCCAACGTCAACCCAGTCATTTCTAGACCTGGAACAGGTGGCGGCCACATACTCTTTGGCGATAAAACTAATGCTGGTATAGCATCTGCTTTCGATAGAATTAACGTTCGAAGATTGTTCATCGTACTAGAGAAATCTATTGAAGTTGCCGCTAAAGCAACGTTATTTGAGTTCAACGATGAATTCACTAGAGCGCAGTTTAAGAACATGATTGAGCCATTCCTGCGAGACGTACAAGGCCGTCGCGGTATCTACGACTTCATGGTTGTTGCAGATGAGACTAATAACACGCCAGAAGTTATAGACAGCAACAGGTTTGTTGGAGACATTTACATTAAGCCAGTTCGTTCAATCAACTTTATTCAGCTTAATTTCGTTGCGGTAAGATCGGGCGTAGAGTTCAGTGAAGTCGTAGGCAATTTTTAATAAATACTAATTCAAAGGAGAAATGAATAATGGCTTTCAACATCAATGAAATTAAAAGCCAGTTGACCTTCGGAGGTGCTAGAGCATCGCTATTTCAAGTACAGATTACTAACCCTGTAAATGCAATAGGCGATCTCAAAACACCTTTTATGGTACAGACTGCAATAATCCCAGAGAGTACTTTGGGCACAATCGAAGTTCCGTATTTCGGTCGTAAAATAAAAATCGCTGGAGATAGAACTTTCGAGCCTTGGACAGTTACCATTATAAATGATGAAGATTTCCTCATTCGAAATGCAATGGAAGATTGGATGTCCTCTATCAACTCACATGAAGGCAACCTTAGAACTTTGGGTTCCGCAGCATCATCTGAGTATAAGTCTCAAGCAACAGTGACCCAGTATTCAAAAACTGGAATTCCACTTCGCGTTTATAACTTTAATGGCATATTCCCTTCAACTATAGCCAGTATTCCTCTAGATTGGTCTACAGTAGATGATGTCGAACGCTTTGATGTTACATTCAACTACGATTGGTGGAATGTTGACGGTGGTAGCACAGGTGATGGCGGCACCAATAACTAATTGAAAAACTAAATTAGGGGAGAGTTCTGCTCTCCCTTTAATAAAGGATAAACGATGGCTACAGTATTTGGATTTGAAATAAAAAGACGAGTCGCGGAAAACGATAATATACCCTCGTTCGTCACTCCTGAAACCGATGACGGTGCGATTAACATTGCAGCAACGGGCACTGGTGCAAGTACGTATCTGGATATGGACGGTACAGCTAAGTCCGAAGCTGAACTTGTCCACAAATATAGAACGATGCTTCAGCAGCCTGAAGTATCTCAAGCTGTAGATGATATAGTAAATGAGGCTATTAGTATCTCCAGTGACAATAAAGTTGTCGAGTGTGTTACTGATGACTTAGATTTGGCTGATAATATTAAGAAAAAAATCAGAGAAGAGTTTGATACAATTCTAGCACTATTAGATTTTTCCAGTAGTGGGTATGAGATATTTCAGAAGTGGTACGTTGATGGAAGAATCAACTATCATGTGATGATTGACATTAAATCGCCCCGCAAAGGTATTCAAGAACTACGCTATATTGATCCTCGTAAGATTAGAAAAGTGCGAGAATATGAGAAAGGCAAGATAGGATCAGGCACTAATGTCGCTCCTACTAACAAAATAAAAAACGAATACTATGTTTACAGCGAAAAGGGTTTCAATAACATATCAGGAAACCAATCAAGTTTTAGCAATGATGGAACTCATAGTGGATTATCGGGACTAAAGATCGCTAAAGATTCTATAGTAAACTCTAACTCAGGTCTACTTAACGAGTCCAGTAGCTTAGTATTATCTCATATGCATAAAGCATATAAGCCTCTTAACCAGTTGAGAATGCTAGAAGATGCTGTGGTAATATACAGAATTTCTAGAGCACCAGAGAGACGCATTTTCTATATCGATGTAGGTAATCTGCCAAAAATGAAAGCAGAGCAGTATCTACGAGACATGATGACTAAGCATAAGAATCGCCTTGTTTATGATATGACCACTGGTGATGTTAAGGATGACCGAAGACATCTTTCTATGACAGATGATTTTTGGCTACCACGAAGAGAAGGCGGAAGAGGAACTGAAATTACTACATTGCCGGGCGGACAGAACTTGGGCGAACTTGACGATGTAATATACTTTCAAAAGAGACTCTTTAAGGCTCTAAATGTACCCATATCTAGAATGGAATCGGAGACAGGGTTTGCTCTAGGTAGAGCAAGTGAAATATCAAGAGATGAGATTAAGTTTAGTAAGTTCATAAATAGATTACGTGCAAGATTTTCTACGATTTTCGACAAGTTACTAGAAAAACAACTGATACTAAAAGGAATCATAGCTCCTGAAGATTGGCAAAACATACAGTCTGGTATTAGATACGACTTTATGAGTGATAATTACTTTGAAGAATTGAAGACAAGTGAGATTTTGAGAGAGAGAATAGGTATACTCAGAGACATTGATGAGTATACAGGCAAATACTATTCCTCTGGTTGGATACGTAAAAACGTTCTTTTCATGAGTGAAGATGAGATTGATAAGATGAAGGAAGAAATTGACATCGAGGAAAAGGAAAATCCAATCGATGACGATGATATGGACGATTGATTCGTTACAATATTTTAAAATATAAATAGAATATAGGAGAAATTAATGAGCATTAGAGATTTAATAAGAACCGCTGTTGAGAAAGATGCAGAGGGATTCGAAGCCCATTTTAACGATATTATGTCAGACAGACAGATTTCTGCCGTGGAGACCAAGTACAATAATATGTTTGGAGTCGAGGATGACTCCGAGCCAGAAATTGAAATAGACGAAGAGTAGAGGTTTAAATGCAAAGCTTTAAAGATATGCTATTAGCAGAGACGGTAGATAGAATTAATCCCTCTCAACGTCCTGGCGAAAAAAGATTCGCGGATAAGCACGTAGTTGATAAAAAGGATTACCCTGTCAAGTCTCCTGAAGATCAGTTTAAAGGAGAGATTCGTGGTGCCAAAAAGAAGAAGCTGCGTACTCGTGACTACGAAAACGATGAAACCGCAGAGGTCTATGAAGACACCGATCAAGAGATATCTGAAGAAGTCATTGATGATATTAGAGATATTGTAAAGAGAAAGCAGTACAAAGATGTTGTATTCTCTAACGGTAAAAAGCAGAAAGTTGATTTAACCACAGCATCTCTATTACTGCAAGTATATGAAAAACTCAGCAAAGACAACCAAAAGAAAGTCGGTCAAATGCTTAACGACAAAAAGAAGTTTGCTGAATTTGTTGCATTTGCTTATCAGGCGACTAAATAAGATGACACTATTAATTAAAGAATTGTCAGAAGACGTGCATTACATCACTGAAGAAGCTGAAGATGGCGCACCTAAAAAATACTTCATTGAAGGTATCATAATGCAGGGCGATATCAAGAATAGGAATGGTCGAGTGTATCCTGTTTCCATTCTAGAGAACGAGATGAATCGCTATAATGAAGCTTTCGTAGATAAGAAGAGAGCATATGGAGAGCTTGGTCATCCTGAAGGGCCTACAATCAATCTAGATCGCGCCTCTCACATCTTTACAGAGTTAAAAAGAGAAGGCTCTAATATTGTGGGCAGAGCGAAGATCATGGAAACTCCTATGGGAAAGATAGTTAAAAACATAATCGATGAAGGTGGATTAGTTGGTATATCTTCTCGTGGCATGGGATCAATTAAGAAGAACAGTAAGGGCATTATGGAAGTTCAGAGCGATTTTATGCTCGCAACAGCAGGTGATATTGTAGCTGATCCTTCTGCTCCCGATGCTTTTGTAAAAGGCGTTATGGAAGGTGTTGATTGGATATATGATGTTGCAGCATCTTCTTGGACAGCAGCTAACGTTTTAGACGAAATCGAAGAAGAGATTAAAGAGATTGTTAAAGTTTCGCCTAGGAGTTCATCAAGAGCTTCCTCTAGAGAATTAGAAATTAAAGCAGCAGCTCTTTTTGAAAAATTTGTAAGTTCATTGTCAGACACATGATTTTTATAAATAAAAGAACGACCTAAAATCAATTCTACAATTAAAGGAGAAACAATATGAGTGTAGAACTAGAAGAAAATGATCTTATCTTAGACGAAGAGGAGTCTATTGTAGAGTCTGATGATTCAGATGAGACATCAGAGCCTGTTGAGCCTGTTGATAAAAAGAAGAAGAAGAAAGAAGACGATGCTGAAGACGATGCTGAGATGCAAGAGTCTATAGCCCGTATGTTTGAAGGAAGCGATCTTTCTGAAGAATTCAAAACTAAGACAGTTGCTATTTTTGAAGCAGCAGTCCAAGAAAAAATTACAGCCGTTAAAGCTGAATTGCAAGAAGAATTTGAAAGCGAGCTACAAGAGCAAGTTGATGCTACTGTAGAGGATTTGGTAGAGAAAGTTGATCAGTACCTAGAGTACGTAGTAGAAAGCTGGATGGAAGACAATGCTGTTGAGATCGAAAGCAACATTAAAGTCGAAGTCGCAGAATCTCTGCTAGACGGTATAAAGGGTCTGGTAACTGAGCATAACTTGGATATCGATGACGAGGAAAGAGATGTCGTTTCAGAACTTGAAGAAAAACTCGCAGAGTCTTCTTCTAGGTATAACGATCTTGTTGAAGAAGTCATTGAAGTTCGACAAGCAAAAGAAACTGCTGATCTCCAAATCGCATTCAAAACTATTTCTGAGGACTTAACTGACACTCAAGTTGAAAAACTACGTGTTCTCTCAGAAGGCGTTTCTCATGAATCAATTGATGAGTACGTAACTAAAGTGGAAGCTATTAAAGCTAACTACTTTACTGAGTCAGCACCTGTAATCGAAGACGAAACTGATCTTCTACAGGAAGAAGTCACAGAAGAAGCGAAGCCTGAGTACGTTGATCCAGCGGTCTCTCGTTACGTTGATTCTATTAGTCGCTCTACTAACGCATAACAACTTTTTATAAATAATACTAAGTAAAAATCTCAAAAAGGAGAACCATAATGAGAAACGAAGAATTAATGCAAAAATGGAAGCCAGTTCTAGAGCATGGTGCTCTACCTGAAATCCAAAACGCTCATCGAGCGGCTGTTACTGCCACTCTTCTTGAGAACACCGAAAATGCTGTACGCGAAGGTTCAAGCCTTGGACATACATCTCTTATAAACGAAGCAGCTCCCGTAAACAACATGGGCGCATCTTCTTCCACTGCTGGCGCTGGCCCCATCGATTTCGCTGATCCCGTACTGATCTCACTTGTACGCCGTGCAATGCCTAATCTAGTTGCATATGATATTGCTGGTGTTCAGCCAATGACTGGTCCTACTGGACTTATCTTTGCTATGAAGTCGCGATATGAGAGCCAAACTGGCACCGAAGCACTGTTTAACGAAGCTGATTCTGACTTTTCTGGTGCAGCATCGCCCGCACATCTTAACGAATTGGGTGCCGGTTCCGAAACTACTGGTACTGGTATGTCCACTGCTGTTGGTGAAGCACTTGGTGGTGCAAACGCAGTTAATACTTCTGATAGTGGTGCTGCTGCTGATCCCGTTACACAAACTAGCCCATTTGCTGAGATGGCTTTCTCTATCGATAAGGTATCTGTAACTGCTAAGTCTCGTGCTTTGAAAGCTGAGTACTCATCAGAACTAGCTCAAGACTTGAAAGCTGTTCACGGTCTAGACGCTGAAACTGAACTTGCTAACATGCTTTCTGCTGAACTTCTAGCTGAAATCAACCGTGAAGTAATTCGCACAGTTTATACTACTGCTGTTGCCGGTTCACAGACTGGTACTGCTACTCAAGGCACTTTCAACCTAGACGTTGATGCAAACGGTCGTTGGAGTGTAGAGAAGTTTAAAGGTCTTATGTTCCAAATCGAGAAAGAAGCTAACGCAATCGCTAAAGCTACTCGCCGCGGTAAAGGTAACTTGATCCTATGTTCTTCTGACGTTGCTTCTGCACTTCAGATGGCTGGCGTTCTTGATTACACTCCTGCTCTCGCTAGTAACAGCCTCAACCCTGATGATACGGGCAATACCTTTGCCGGTGTTCTGAATGGTCGCTTCAAGGTTTATATTGATCCATATGCCGGAGGTGAGTACATGGTTGTCGGTTACAAAGGTACTAGTACTTTTGATGCTGGTCTTTTCTACTGCCCATACGTACCTCTTCAGATGGTTCGTGCAGTTGGTGAAAACTCGTTCCAAGCTAAGATTGGTTTCAAGACTCGTTACGGAATGGTTGCAAACCCATTTGTTAGCGCCGATGGCTCCATCGCTGCTAGCGGCAACACTTACTACCGTAGATCATTAGTTACTAACTTGCTATAAAAAGAAGACTGGGTTTAACCCAGCTAATCTTCAAAGGGGCTCTTCGGGGCTCCTTTTTTTTGCGTATAAATAATGCTATGGAGGATACTATATGGCTACAAATAATTTCTTATCATCAGTAGAGTTTAAGTTCGTTATTAACAGATTGCCTAATGTAGAATTCTACGTGCAGCAAGTAAATATTCCAGGCATCAGTTCAGGAAGTACTGAAATACAGACTCCATTCAAAGCAATTTTAATGCCGGGTGATCTTCTTACGTATGATGATCTAACATTGAGTATTATAGCAGATGAGCAAATGCTATCCTTTAAAGAGTGTATGTCTTGGCTAGAAGGGATTACCAGACCACAAGACTTTACAGGATATGCAGCTCTAGAAAAAAATACGAGAAGTGGTCTTAATGCAGGAAAGGGTATTACATCTAGTGCGAGTCTCATTGTACTAAACAGCAATAAAAATCCTAGTATAAAATTAAGTATTGAAGACATGTTTCCAGTTTCCATTGGAAGCATATCACTAAATACTACTGATAGTGATATTAATCCCCCAACATTTGATGTGACTTTCAGGTATGCTAATTATACTATAGAGTCGCTTTGAAGTTGAGTAGTCTAAAGGCTACACATATTTTAATTATGGAGAAAATGAATGAAGTTAGAGGATATTATTGACCTGTGGGAAAAAGATGGTCCAGTTGATACCATAAACATATCTAGAGAAGCATCAGAAACACCAAAGCTACATAACAAGTACTTCAAAATCTACATGGGTGAAGGTTATCTCCATCGTAAGATGAAAGCCGAATACAAAAAGCTTTTCAAATTGAAGACTGAATATTATCGTGGAGAGCTAGACGATACTGAGCTAAAGCAGTTTGGTTGGAAGCCTCAACCTTTAAAGATTTTACGTCAAGACATTCCATCATATCTAGAGGCAGACGATGATATGATCTCAGCATCTTTGAAGCTGGGTGAGCAAGCGCAAAAAGTCGAATATCTAGAAGCCATAATCAAACAAATCAATAATAGGGGCTTTGCGATACGCGCCATTATAGATTGGGAAAAGTTTAGGGTCGGCACTTAATGGATGAAGTGAGTATAGAGAAGGTCAATGAAGTTTGGGTTCGAGTCAATGCAGACCCGGGCGTGAAGATGGAGTTGTCAGACTACTTCACATTTGAAGTACCTGGCGCTAAATTCATGCCAGCAGTACGCAACAAGGTCTGGGACGGTAAGGTGCGTCTGCTCAATGCAATGACTGGCATGATTTATCGAGGACTTGTTCCATACATAATCAAATTTTGCGATGTCAGAGACTATAAAGTAACTCTTGAAACTGGACTACTAGCCAATAATCAAATACCAGAATCTGCTGGATATGATCTAGCGAAAGAGTTTAGTGCAACATTTACTCCTAGAGACTATCAAAACACTGCTGTAGTACATGCACTGAAGTACGATAGAGCTATGCTATTATCTCCTACAGCCTCTGGTAAGTCTCTTATAATATATCTACTTACCCGCTTCCACATTGAAGCTAATGGGCGTAAGGTGTTAATTATTGTGCCTACTACGTCTTTGGTTGAACAGATGTCTTCAGACTTTATCGAATACAATAATGGACAAGATTTGAGCATACACAAAATTAGAGGCGGTGTAGATAAAGATGTGGATGCAGATATCACGATCAGTACATGGCAATCAGTATATAAGTTGAGAAAGGATTGGTTTGCAAAATTCAATGTTATTATTGGAGACGAAGCGCATCTCTTTAAAGCCAAATCACTCACGTCAATATTAGAAAAATTGCCAGACTGTAAATATCGTTACGGCTTTACTGGTACGCTTGACGGAACGGAGACAAATAAATTAGTTCTTGAAGGTCTGTTCGGATCAGTATTCGAAGTCACGCAGACCAAGAAGTTGATCGCTGATAACACTTTAGCGGATTTTGGAATTGTCGCAATTGTCTTACAATATCCTGATGCTATTCGCAAGCAAACTAAAGGTAAGACCTATCAAGAAGAGATTGATTTTATTGTCACCAACGAGTCGCGCAATAAGTATATTAGAAATTTAGCACACAGTCTTAGTGGCAACACGCTTATACTGTTTCAATTTGTGGAGAAGCACGGCAAAGTCTTATATCCTCTACTTAAAAAAGAGGGTAAGAATGTACACTTTATCCACGGTGGTATTGGCGCTGAAGAGCGAGAAGACGTTAGAAGATTTGTCGAGACCAGTGATGATAATATTATATGTGCCAGTTACGGAACTTTCAGTACTGGAATAAATATCAAGAGACTAGATAACATTATCTTTGCTAGTCCGTCTAAATCTAAGATACGAAATCTACAATCTATAGGTAGAGTGCTGCGAAAAAGTTCTTCGGACAGTAAGGCTACGCTTTACGATATTGTTGATGACTTACAATGGAAGCAAACAAAGAACTTTGCCACTAAGCATTTCATGGAGAGAGTTAGTATATATAATGATGAGGGTTTTGAATACAAGATATATAATGTCAATATTGGAGGATAGCTTATGTTACTTCATATCAAAATGCATTCGGGAGACGACTTACTTGCCAATCTCGTTTCCAACAACCCCAATGGCATCACCATAAAGAATCCTATCAAGATAACTCTTGACCCAGTAGAAGGATTTTTTGCACAAAGTTGGATGTTACTATCTAAAGAAAACAGTGTGTATCTCAGCAATACAGACATACTGTTCTCACTAGAAGCAAACGACAAAGCAGTTGAGTATTACATATCGTTTGAATCTAAGCTAAAAGACATACGAGAACAATCTGACGCGAAAGAAACTAGAGAGACATCGAGAGACAAGTATGACTCAGATGCCATGATAGACTACCTTGAGTCAAAGATTAGTACAAAACATTAATGTTGTTCTGAAGCGATAGATCTATTATACACCATCTTGCTTACATTGTCAAGACATTTCTACAAATAAGTTAAAATATAATTCGTACTGTGCTTGACATTTAGCACGTTTTAGTATATAATGGTATCCAAATCAAGGAGTGAACTTAATGGCCAAACGAAATTACGTGAACAATCCAGAATTCTTGCAAGCCATAGTGGACTACAAAAAACTTTGTAATGAGGCAGAGGATGCCGGAGATAGTACACCCCAGATACCTAACTACATAGGACACTGTATTTATCAGATATCGACTAGACTCGCATCAAAGCCCAATTTCTCTGGATACTCATATAAAGACGAGATGATAAGCGATGGCCTAGAGAACGCTGTTCAAGCACTTGGTAATTTTGATCCAGAGAAGTCTCATAATCCATTCGCGTATTTTACACAGATCATATGGTACGCTTTTTTAAGACGTATTGAAAAGGAGAAGAAGCAGCTTTATATCAAGCACAAGGTCACAGCAAACTCTGTCATTCAAGGTACTGCTACAGAAGGAGGTGACGATGCAACTGGTGATCCAGCATATATCGATCTTGACAATGAGTATATGACCAACTTCGCTGCCGCATACGAGAAAAAACTAGAAGATAAGAAGAAGAATCTCATCAAGGCTAAAGTTGGTTTAGAAAAGTTTATAGAAAGCGAGGACAAGTAATCTATGAAGGTTGCAGTGATAAACGATACGCATTGGGGAGCCAGAGGAGATAATGTCGCTTTTGCTGACCACTTTATTAAGTTCTATAGAGAGATTTTCTTTCCAAAACTTAGAGAAGAAGGTATAAAGACCATCTTCCATTTAGGTGATGTTTGTGACAGGCGGAAGTATATCAATTTCGTTACTGCTAAAAATCTTGAAGATAACTTTATGCGTGTCTGCGCCGAAGAGGGTATAGACATCTATCTAGTCGCAGGCAATCATGATACGTTTTACAAGAACACGAATGAAGTCAATTGCTTAAAACAGTTATACGGCAATTCCTCATACAGTAACATCCATATCTATTGGGAGAAGCCTGTAGAGCTGGATATGGATGGCTGTAAAGTTCTACTGTCTCCTTGGTTATGCAGTGATAATTGGGAAAAATCTTTCGAAGTATATAAAGAGACTGACGCGCAGATTGTGTTTGGTCATTTTGAGTTTCAGGGCTTCGAGATGATGAAAGGACAGTTGTCTGATCATGGATTAGATAGAGTGGTGTTTAATAAGTTCGATTCCGTATATTCTGGACACTTTCATCATCCATCTACTATAGATAACATCACATATCTTGGTGCGCCTTATGAGATGAACTGGTCAGATTATGATCAGAAGCGCGGCTTCAGTATATTTGACACTGAAGATAGATCGATCACCCACGTTGTTAATCCTTTAAAGATGTTTCACAAGATTATGTATGATGATACTGAGATGACTCTTGAAGATGTCGGACTATTAGACGTATCGGGACTATCCAATACGTTCGTTAAAGTTATAGTGAAGTCTAAACTGAATCCTTACATTTTCGACTTGTTCTTAGATAGAATTCAATCGTCTGACCCGTGCGACATTAAAGTTGTTGAAGACCACATGAACCTCGATATCATTGATGAGAATGAGTTGGTTGATGAAGCCCAAGATACTTTAACTATACTCAGACAGTACGTACAGAACCTAGAGATTAGCGCAGACAAGGTTAAAGTCGAAAAGGTTCTTAAAGAATTGCATGACGAGGCAATTAATCTATGATTATTTTTGAGTCTGTGAAGTATAAGAACATTCTTTCGACAGGCAATGCTTGGACAGAAGTGCAGTTGAACAGAAGCAAATCTACACTTATAATAGGAGATAATGGCGCAGGCAAATCTACGATGCTGGACGCATTGACGTTTGCGTTATACGGCAAACCGTTTCGTAAGATCAACAAGAATCAACTACTCAACAGTGTTAACGGCAAAGGTCTAGAGGTAGAAGCATACTTCACCATTACCAATAACAAATATGTTATTAAGCGTGGTATCAAGCCTGCGCTATTTGAAGTTTGGAAAAATGATAAACTATTGAATCAAGATGCAGCAGCCAGAGACTATCAAACATATCTAGAAGAGAGTATTCTAAAACTGAATTACAAGTCTTTTGGTCAAGTGGTAGTTCTAGGTAGTTCTACGTTTGTCCCTTTCATGCAGCTACGCGCGGCAGAAAGACGAGACGTTATAGAAGACCTTCTGGATATACAAATCTTTACCACAATGAATACGTTACTGAAAGAACGGATGAGCGATAGTAAGAGCGAGATTTCGGATATTAAGCACCAAATCGATCTACTAGAGAATACGATCAAATCATCTAAGGAACATAACGAGTCTATTCGCAGAATGAAAGAGTCTGAAGTTGGTAAGATCAAAGATAAACTGCGAGATCAAATCGAATTTATCGAAGGCGAAAAGAAGATTGTTGAAGACTTTCTCGATGAGATCGAACAACTCACTTCAAGCATTTCAGATAAAGCAGTTGTTAAAAACAAGCTAGAAGAGGTGCAGTCTTTAGATAGCGAGTTGGCTAGTAAGCTCAAGTCTCTTCGAAAAGAGATTGATTTCTACGAACACAACGATAACTGCCCAACGTGTAAGCAGGGTATTGAGCATGACTTTAAAAGCGAAACCGTGGGAAGTAATAGTGCTAAAGTCTCGGAGATCGAAAGTGCCAGAGGGGAACTAAAGCTCAGAGGAGATAAGTTTGAAGAACGGCTACGTTCAATTGATCTGGTTGAGGATGATATCAACGCTAGAAACCTAGACGTAAGTGAGCATAGAGCAAACCATAAAATGGCTCTTAGCTCGTGTAATTACATCAAAGATGAGCTTGATGATGCCGAAAAGGAGGTCGTTGCTGTGGATAGTGGTGAGATAGAAGCACAGGAAAGAATGCTTCAGGAAAACCACGATAAGCAGACTCAATTATTTGATGATAAAGAGACCCTTATCGCGGTATCTTCTATGCTCAAAGACGGTGGCATTAAGACTCGAATTATCAAGCAATATGTGCCAGTCATGAATAAGTTGATAGGAAAATATCTATCTGCTATGGATTTCTTTGTCCAGTTTGAGTTAGACGAGAATTTTAACGAAACAATCAAGTCTCGTTTTCGCGATGAGTTCTCATACTCCTCTTTCTCTGAGGGAGAAAAGTTACGCATCGATTTGGCGTTACTATTTACATGGAGAGCCGTCTCTAAACTACGCAATTCCGTGTCTACTAATTTACTCATAATGGACGAGATAATGGACTCTTCTCTTGATTCATCTGGCACAGAAGAGTTTCTGAAGATCATTGAGGAATTAACATCCGACTCAAATATCTTTATTATAAGTCATAAGGGTGATCAACTGTTCGACAAGTTCCATAGTGTGATCAAATTTGAAAAAGTGAAAAACTTCAGCAGGATGGCAACATAAAATATTATGAAAATACTACTACCATATTTCACTCACCCACAAAATCTGCTCGCAGATATTGCGACTAATGCAGAGTCAAAGGGTAAAAAAGTTGTTGAGGGTGGAATGGAAAAGTTTTATTATAATTTGGAAGAACACATTGATGGCATCATTCCTGTTATGATTACGCGAGAAGATAAAGACAATCGTTTAACCAAAAGACGAATACAGGATGCTATTGCTCAACATGATCCAGACATGATTATTTTCAACAATCCTTGGTGGGGCAAGATGATGATATCTTTAGGTTTGCCTTTGATAGCGATTGTGCATGAGCCTCTTGTTCGCGATATTCGTATGATTGAACTGGGCACCATTCTTAAGACTCTAAACGACTCTGGTGCCCACATCTACTTTGTTAGTCAATTTCAGCTAGATTTTCATCGAAATATGGCAAAGAGAATTAAAGATGTTGACTTTGGTAATATTAAAGGATTTATAAATCCTTCATATTTACGCAGCGACACTCCTTATTCTAGCGACAATAGGTACGATGTATCTACAGTAGGAAGATTTGATGATGACAAAGATCCATTTCTTATACACAGAAAGCTACAGAACACTGACCTAAATAGTCTTGTTGTGTCTAACAATACTCTCTATAAGAATGATGCCAGAAATAAGTATGTCGAGGATAATCAGAATTGGACAGAGCCTCAATGCACTATGCTTGGTTATGCCCATTCTGATGTTTTAGAGGCAGTCAGTAAATCGTCTGCGTTTGTGTCTACATGGCCAAAAGAATCTTGGGGAATCACAGCAATGGAAGCACTAGGTTGTGGAGTACCAGTTATTTTGCTAGTAGATGACACTGATACACACGCAAGCGAGTCAATTGCGGCTGATTCCTCACATTATATTAAGATTAGAAAAAAATGCTCTAAAGAAGAATTCGAATCTGCGGCAAGAAAGGCAATTGCTATACCAGAATCTAAGCGAAGAGATATTGCTTCTATGACAAAAAGAAAGCATAGTTTGACTAACTGGAAATTAAGTATTGACAAAATGATTAGTTTGCGATATAATGATGCAACTGGTAAACCTAAAACCTTAATGGAGTTTTTTGTATGAGTGTGAAAGAGAGTTCTAGTTATGATAACTATATGGACAATGACTCTAAAAAGAGTGATGTTTACAGCGTTAGTTTAGACAGGTTTTTCGATGAGCCTCTTCCCGAAGTTCTTTATGATACTGGTAATGTCAAGAAGGTGGACAGCGATGTGTGGAAGTCTATCTACGTTAGCTTCAGAAACCTAGATGATGTTGTAGATTTTTGTACGAAGATTAATCAAATGCTTCCCATTAAAGGTAAAGAGTTTTTTCATCCTCTTCATGATACGAAACGGAGTCTCTTCGAAGAAGACTCTACCCCTGTTGTCATAGATCGAGATAAGCTTGCCCAAAAGGAAGTCAAAAAAACTGTCGATGTTGAGAGTCAGATTGTCGATAAGTATTGGAAATCTCAATGGAAAGGAATGCCAGAGTATAGCCAAAAGAAAAATCATCCATATAGAAATATTGTGATGAAGTTTAGGAGTGAAGAAGACTATAACGACTTTTCTCAGAAAATAGGACAAGCACTAACTAGTAAGACTAAAAACGTATGGCACCCAAAACTGGTCATAACTAAGAACCGGCAGTTGCGCTGGATACAAGAGACTCGCACTGATCCTAATCATCCAATGTATATTGTATCTAAAGGTCGTGCTGATTCAATGATCACTTCTCGATCATTTGCTCGTATGCTCCTTCCACATTATATTGTGATTGAGCCACAGGATGAAGCTGCTTATGAAGAAGCACTCGACACGTTCGATATTCGTTCATATGCTACACTTTTGGTCGCACCGTTTTCTAATCATGGTGATGGTCCTGGTCGTGCTAGAAACTGGGCGTGGGATCACTCAATGAGTATAGGCGCTACTAGCCACTGGGTATTCGATGATAATATATCAGACTTTTACCGATTGCATGAGAATGAGCGTATTAGATTTGAGACTGGTGTCGGCTTTCGAGTCATGGAAGATTTTGTAGATCGTTATGATAACATCTATATTGCTGGTCCGGCGTATCGATTCTTCATTGCACCTAATGATGTTAAACCCGCATTCATAGCTAACACCAGAATTTATTCATCATTACTAATTCGTAACGATTGTAAGCACAGGTGGCGTGGTCGTTATAATGAAGACACTGATATCTGTCTGCGAGTGATGAAAGATGGCGATGCTTGTGTACAGTTCAATGCATTCTTGCAAGGTAAATGTGCCACTCAGAGTGTCTCTGGGGGCAATACTGCTGAATTCTACCATGCCGAAAATACAGACAACGAAGAGTTTAAAGAGACTGGTTACAATACAGAAGGTACTGTCAATAAGTCCCAAATGCTTGTTGATATGCATCCCGATGTTGCTCGACTTTTTTGGAAATATGGTAGATGGCATCATCATGTCGATTATACTGTATTTAAGCATAATACGTTCAATCTCAGACCTGGCATCGTGCTTCCAGACGAGTCTAATAATTATGGAATGGTTCTGGACAGAAATTTTGATTGGAAGAAATTTTGAAATAAAGCTTGACATTCAGCACCAGTGTGCTATAATAGTGTCTGAAATTGATTAGTGGAGTACGTAACATGTCCTTAAAAGACAGGGCTATTGAGATGGTAAGCATTATCATCATCGTTCTCATACCCGTGGCTATTGTACTGGTTGCCAAGGAGCTGTTATAATATGATTAAAGACGGTGATAGATTGTACGATAAGTATAGAGGCTATGTCCTAGAGCGAACCCTGATCGATGATGATGAGGGTTTCCAAAAAAATAGGTTCGTCATAAAACTCGATGGCGGTGCTTGGAGCGAAGAAGTCTATGTCATTCCAGGTCACAGTTATGACACAAAGGGTGTCGTAAAAGAATTTATGATTTGGGTAGATGATATGTTATACAAGCAAGGCATATCTTATGAAGAGGAACAGAGACAATCCGCACTATCATTAGAAAATAATCGAAAATAAAGCTTGACATTGCTGCCCAGTATGCTATAATAGTGTCTGAAATCGAGTAATGAGAGAGAAAAGCTATGAAAAACGATGAATTGATAATAAGTATACTGAAAAACTCTATTGAATTAGAGCGCGACCGTCTACTTGTTAAAGACTCTGCTATAGCGCGCCTTATGGATCAAGTGGAAAAGCTGAAGGAAGAAAATGCAAGGCTGAACGATTTTGTCTGTTATATATCTGATGCATTACCCGATCTATAGAGCAAATTGCTCTATATATGAGCAACTGAAAAATAAAAATAAAGCTTGACATTAACGACTAGTATGCTATAATAGTATCTGAAATCGAGTAAAGAGAGAGAGAGAGAAAATGCAAAAGCAAGACCTGATAGAAGTTATTAAGAAATTCGCTGCTTTAAAGGAGAATCGCAGAAGTGAGCTGGACAACAGCGTTATGTGGGATTTCGTAGCAGCAGACGTATCCTCACTGGCGATATTCAAGTCATCGCCTTTCAGTCATGCTGATCTAGATGCAGCGATGGGAGAGGTTGCTAACTGCCCCTTTGACCAGTCGGATATCGAGGAACTTAGGCGAGTCATTGAGAAGCAGCAGTCTAAAGTGGACAAGATGCAGAAAGAACTTAGTGCCAATATGAGAAAGTTGCAGTCTATTAAGAAAAGACCTGTCATGAGCAGGAACTTTTCGTAACTCATTGATGGCATAAGGATTATAATGGAAAGAATCACATACTCCAATGATGGTCTACTATTGGGAGAGTTTACTCCCAATGAAAACTATAAACTCATGGGAAAGTATAAAGGCTTGTATCTGTGGGTCGATGTCAATGATGGAAAGTTTCTAGAGATAGAAGTGTGTCTGAATCGCAAGCATAGTAACTCACGAGACCCGTTAGGTACGAAGAAAAAATCCTATGATAGGGTTATGACTCTTGACCTCGTGCAGTCGCGATCAAGGGTATTTAAAAAATCATTTGAAGTTTCGATGGTTATCATCGATGGACGATATCAAGGATTTGGATTAGCAGCAAAGGTCTATCGTTACTTGATTAAAAAGACTGGATTGACGTTACAAGCAGGTAGATGTCAATCTATTGGTGGACGTTCTATTTGGAACGAACTCGCAAAATACAAGGATGTGCAAGTTGTCGGTAAGAAAGATAGTTCTGGACTTATTGACATGGAAGTGGGTGAAGACCGAGAAATTTCTACAGGCATTACTGGGGTCAACTGTTATGACTCTGGAAAGTTTACAGCATACGCATACTACAAGGGGTTATAATGGAAAAGAAGATATTAGTAGCAATGATGTTGGTCGTCCTCGCACCTCTATCCCTGATCGGATGTGATTCTTCGGATGTGAATGGTGGATTCCTGAAAGGAAATGCAGATGTCCAACTTATCACTCTGGAAGATGGCACCCAGTGTGCTGTACTGATTGGTCACAGGCGTGGCGCACTAGACTGTAACTGGAAGTAGGGAGATCAGATGAAAGGTGTAGACTTCGAAAAAGTATTTCATCACACTCGCGATAAGCTGGTCGCACTCACTGAGCAGGTTCGCCAGCAGCATAACGCACTCGCGGCATTGCAGAACAAACAGCACAGAGATTGTTTGGAACTGAAACAACTACGAGAGGCAGTATAAGATGGGTATGAACAAGGAAATGTATAATATAGAGAAGGCCGATCAAACGACCAGTTTGTATGGAGGCCTCCGAGTCCTCTTCAGAGAAGAACTCATTGGCGTGGTACAGAACTACAGTGATGCCAATGATGTGATAGAAGCACATGCAGCAAATTACAAACCGCTTGAGGATGATGACCTGTCACAAGAGGTCGTCTATGAGCGCGAGATTCTCCATCTCGAAGAGAAGGTCGAGTACCTGACCTCCGAACGAGACTACTGGAAGGGGTTCACCACGGTGTCTGCTGACGTTACCAAAGCAGTTGACGAGGAAAGGAAGCGATCATGGAATGAGAACAAGGCATTCCAGTGGGATCTCGCAGAACAGAATGCAGAACTTCGAAAGAAACTCACAGAGAAGCATGATGATAATGCTCGACTCCAGAGACAACTCGCAGAAGGGCACAACAAACTCCGAGAGGCATACACATGCTATGATGACCTAGAGGAGTCCACACTCTCTGCACAAGTGAGGATGTCCAATGCGGAGGTGAAGGTCGATGACCTCACAGAAGAGAACGCAATACTCCGAAGACAGGTCGAGAGGTATGAAGATGACGTTTATAAACGTCAGCACGATATGTACGCAAACTCGAAATAATCGAAAATAAAGCTTGACATTGCTGCTCAGTGTGCTATAATAGAGTCTGAAATCGAGTAATTAGAGAGAAAAAGTTATGTCAAACGAAGAATTCGAAATATTAGCAGCAAAAGCAGTCAAAGCAGACCAAGCAGCTATGGACAAGTTGAAGAAATAATCGAAAATAAAGCTTGACATTGCTGCTCAGTGTGATATAATAGAGTCTGAAATCGAGTAACAAGAGAGAAAAAGTTATGTTAGATCAAAATATCATGTCCCGCAACGTTGGTGCAGAAGATTACTACTTTGTCAGTAAGGACGGCTTTTTCCCATCCTACGACTTTAGCAGTCCAGCACCTGAAAAGCTGTTCGGTGTCGGTGGCGAAGGTGTTGTCGAGTATTACTACGACAACTCCCGCGATAGGTTTGCGAACAGAAAAGCGTGGGTTGACCTTGAAGCAGATATCGTGCGAGTCTTAGTTGACCCCGATTTGAAAGCACAAGAAATCGATGTTATCTTTGATCTTGTCTATGCTGATCGAAAACGTCAGATAGCATCGATGTTAGAGCTGCCTAAACGAAAATAAAGCTTGACATTCAGCGCCAGTGTGTTATAATAGAGTCTGAAATCGAGTAATCAGAGAGAGAAAGAAAATGGCATTTGTAAGCAAAGATATGAAAGCGAAACTAGCACCAGCTATGAAAGCAGTGGCTAAAAAGTATGGTTTTAAAGTTTCAGTCTCAATTGAGAACCATCAAGTACTTGTAGCCAAGATTAAAAATGCTTCAGACATCATTGCTGATGATTCTTCTGTCCCGGCAGATAGACTCATTGGAGAGTGGGGCTACGATGTGAATCAATATCACATTGAATCGCATTTTAAGAAGTATGCCAAGTTCCTTGCGGAACTACATTGTGCCATGATGGGTCCTGAGTGGTTTGACCACAGCGACTCAATGGTAGACTACTTCCATTGTTCACACTATAACCGAATTTCACTGTTTCCCAATAAGTAGAAACATTTACCAAGGAATACATTATGAGTGTCAGTACGATTGATCCAGAACATCTTGCCTTTTTAGACGAACTTCGAGATTCTGGACAAATTAATATGTTTGGTGCCAGACCCTTTCTTCAAGAGGCGTTCGGTCTGACTAAGAAGAATTCTTCTGAAATATTGGTAACCTGGATGTCAGAGTTTTCTACTGATCGAGAGGGTTGATGTCTCTATTTCGAAAACAAGTCGCCCATCGACTATTCTATTCGATGATAAACGTATTCTCTGTTGTGCCTAAATGGACTCACCATTGTAGGTACAACGGTTCAATGAGCATACCCAAAGATGAGGCTTGCCCTTGGTGTGGACAAAACGCTGACGGCAGTATCTCTTGAGGAATAATATGAAAAGTGGCAGAAAAGATTTTATATTTGATATGGAGACAATCGGACCCAACGTGTTCTGTTGTCCCTTAGTTGATGTGGCCTATACGGTATTTGAGTGGGACAGATTTCTTGAAGAGCCTTACACATTTGAAGAAATTGCATCTACGGTGCAAACTCTAAAGGGAGATGTGCAGGATCAGATTAAGAACTATGGCGCCAAGTTCAATACTTCAGATGTGGAGTGGTGGGAAAAGCTACCTAAACTTGCAAGAGATAAATTAAATCCATGCAAAGATACTGACTTGACGATAGACGTAATTTGTGATACAATGATGTCTTACATAAAGGATCAGAAGGGAATTGATTATTGGTGGTCTCGTGGCAACACATTTGATCCAGTTATTCTGCATAGGATGATGCTTGCTACAGATAAGATGGTCGAGTTCAACAAGTCTCTTAAGTTTTACATGGTGAGAGATATACGTACTCATATTGATGCTAAGTTTGATTATTCTGTGAAGAACGGATTTATCCCCGTCAGCGACTTAGAGTATTGGAAAGAGACGTTTATCGCACATGACAGTACACACGATGTCGCTGCCGATGTGCTGAGACTTCAGACTATACACAGAGGAGAGAATGACATGGAGCAAACCAATCGATGATAGATTATAAGTACAACGAATCGATACTGATGACTGAGTTGAGTGACTACGTAGACTCTACCTATGGTCAGCACTATTCTCAGGATAAAGTTCAAACTACTGAGTTCGTTATCGATGCTGGACACGGTGAGGGTTTCTGTTTGGGTAATGTTATCAAATACACCCAACGATACGGAAAGAAAGATGGCAAGAATAGAAACGACTTGCTTAAAGTTCTGCACTATGGTTTGATTGCATTGCATGTGCATGACCTTGAGGAGGCGAAGCGAGTCATTTAAACTTAAATCGTGAAGATTGTAAATAAAATAAAAACTTTACTGTGTATTGTTATAAATAGCAGTACGTGATTTTAAACTATGATAGGTGAATAAAATATGAAATTTAGTAATGATACACTGAGCATACTCAAAAACTTTTCGACCATTAATCCCAGCGTAGTTTTCAAGCCGGGTTCTGTTATTAGAACAATATCTCCCCAAAAGACCGTAATGGCTGCAGCCCAGATTGGCGAAGTTGTCGAGCAGCAGGCAGGTGTTTATGATCTATCACGATTCTTAAGTACGCTTGCCCTTTTCGATAGTCCAGAAGTTGTCTTCGGCACAGATCGATTTACTATTAAAGGGGGTAAAAGTGAGCTACGATATACTTACACTTCCGAGTCTCTAATCGTCTCGCCCCCCGAAAAGGATATTGTTGTTCCTGACCCAGAAGTGTCGGTCGACATAACTTGGCAAGCCATAGACGGAGTGCTTAGAGCAGCCGGTGTGTTGCAGTTGCCCGAAATTGCTTTTATTGGCGATGGCAGCAGTGTTACGTTATCAGCAGTTGATAGTAAAACATCTACAGCCGATAACTACAATACAGTTGTAGCTGATGATTTAGATACGGAACCATTCAACATGATTATCAAGGTCGATAATCTTAAACTACTTCCGACTGATTATAACGTGACGCTATCCTCTAAGGGTATGGCTCACTTTAAATCAGAGAAGGTCCAGTACTGGGCAGCTATTGAAGCGAAGCAAATTTAACTTAAATATAGGAGACTATTATGACAGAAGATGCACAAGTAAGTGAAGAAACGGCTGAAGAAGAACCGCGTTTATCGCTCCAAGATATTTCTGCCGCAGTTCAGATTATCGATGTTGCAACATCACGTGGCGCTATTAGGGGTGAAGAGCTTTTGCCAGTAGGCACAGTTCGCTCACGCTTTATGGATTTCTTGGAACACGCTAAAGCTAATGGCCAAGATATCGATCTGCCTGGACAAGCACAGTCTGGTGATGAATCGGCTGCAGCCTAGCTAGACGGGGGAGTAAGTTATGCTTGACTTATTCCCCCAACCCTATATACTATTGTATAGGGTAATTATATTATGGAGCATTTGCTATGCAGGATGATTTTTTATGGGTAGCCAAATACAGGCCGCGCACAGTTGAAGATACTATTCTTCCTGATGATTTGAAGAAAACGTTTCAGAAGTTTGTTGATCAAGATAATGTTCCTAATCTGATCTTAACTGGCCGCGCAGGGGTAGGTAAAACCACTGTAGCTAAAGCTATGCTGGATCAGATAGGTTCAGACTACATAACTATCAATGGTTCGATGAACGGTAATATAGATACGCTTCGATGTGAGATTTCTAACTTTGCATCGAGCGTATCTTTTACTGGTGGACGTAAATACGTTATACTAGATGAGGCAGACTATCTAAACGCGAATTCTACGCAACCAGCCCTTCGTAATTTCATGGAAGAGTTTTCGAAGAATTGCGGATTCATTATGACGTGCAATTTTAAGAACCGAATTATCGAGCCTTTGCATTCTAGATGTAGTGTTATCGAGTTCAACATACTAAATAAAGATAAGCAATCTATTGCTGCACAATTCTTTAAACGAGTTTGTGGTATTCTAGATACCGAAGGAGTGGAATATGATAGAAAATCTGTCGCTGAAGTCATACAAGTTTATTTCCCTGATTGGCGCCGAGTGCTTAATGAACTACAGCGTTATTCTAGTACTGGTCGCATTGATGCTGGTGTATTAGCAAATAAGTCTTCGGATAACATTTCTATTTTGATTGATCTGATGAAAGATAGGAACTTTACTGCGGCACGTAAATGGGTCGCAGAGAATCAAGATATGGATTCCTCGGTTCTCTATAGAGAGTTGTATGACATTCTGCCTTTGAAGATCCAGAGTACTCAAAGCATTGCTGATGCTATTATTATTTTAGCAGAGTATCAATACAAAGAGGCTTTTGTTGCGAATAGTGAGATCAATAGAGTTGCCGCACTCGCGACTCTTATGGCAGAAGTTGAGTGGAAATGAAACTGAATCCTTTTAGCAAGTCTGTTGATAAGATGTGCTTAGTATGCGATGAACCGGCTGGAAAGTCTCCTTCTGAGATTCGTTACAAGTATAAAGACGGTGAGGCAACTGCTTATCTCTGTAAAATTTGTGGCGATGATATTGAAAATGATGACTTAGATAAGGAGACTGATGATGACCTCGCCATTTGACTACGTGAATAGTATAAACTCCAATAAGGTTAATATGATGCGAGATAGCGAGAACGATGTTCTTGCCGAGAAGGCATACGAGCCATGGATAGTTAATAACGCATTGTCATATTTTCCTGACACCATTCTTCATGCAAACCTGATGAACATGTACCACCAACTCGATAAGCGACCGCAATACGAATTCTGTATAAATAGTATTAGACCCAAAAAAAGATTTTCGAAATGGGTTAAAAGTGCTAGTAATGAAGAACTTGATTTGGTCTGCCAATTTTATCAATGTAATAGAAAAACCGGCCAAGAGTACCTATCTTTGTTGTCTAGTGATCAATTAGATATCATGAAAGAACAACAAGAAATAGGTGGTATAAATAATGGACGTACTAGATAGCTTAGTTGAGGTCAATCTGCCAAATGAGGAAAACTTTCTCAAAGTCAAGGAAACTCTCACCCGAATTGGCATAGCATCGAAAAAAGATCAGAAGCTATATCAGTCTTGTCATATATTACATAAGCAAGGACACTATTTTATCGTTCACTTCAAAGAACTTTTCATGTTAGACGGTAAAACCAATGATTTTTCTGATGATGATAAAGCACGTAGAAACACTATTATCAACTTGTTAGAAGAGTGGTCACTTGTCAAAGTTGTTGATGGTGATAAGAGTTCCGATCCCACTGCCCCATTATCTCAGATTAAAATTCTACCCCATAAAGAGAAGAGTGAGTGGGAACTTATAGCGAAATATTCCATAGGTAAGAAAAGGTAGTTACACTATACATTGAGGACAGACTTTTATATGCAAACGACCAATATTACCAAAGTACATAAGCTATTTCCCGAAGCGCATATTCCCGTATATGGCAGCGAGTGGGCCGCTTGCTTTGATCTCAGCGCATCAATTCGCAATGGCGATGAGATATCTGTCAGAAATGACTCTAATCGGAAGAGTGTTCGTATTGTATGTGATAATATGTTTACACTATATTCTGAGGAACGATGTCTCGTGCCAACCGGTCTAATATTTCACCTCTCTCAGATAGAGTCTTTACGTATTCATCCTCGCTCGGGGCTTGCTTGGAAAGATGGTATAAGTGTAGCTAACTGCGAGGGCATAGTGGACGCAGATTACGTGGATGAGACGTTTGTTATGCTACACAATCTCTCTACTAAACCTTTCCTAATCGCAGACGGAATGCGTATAGCACAAGCTGAGATTGTTGAATGCAGATCACAGACTTTATTTCTTCTGACTCCAGATGCGCCTGTATCAAAAACAAGTCGCGATGGTGGCTTCGGATCAACAGGAGTTTAATGAAAGGAGATATACAATGGCTTACAAATTAGTAGTTGAAAGTTCAAATGAAACATATGTCAGAAAACGTGGTAAGGATAAAAAGGCACTTGAAGACTTGGCGCTTAAGTTGTCGATGAAGAAACCACATGTCAAATTCTATGTCGTTAAGGACACTGTGAAAATCTGAAAAAAAATACATTTACGCGAATAATTTGTATAAATAGAATTGTAGTTGCCTTATGGGACTACAGTATTTTACCCTTGCTTAATAATAGGAGGTCTATAATGACTTATATAAAATCACAGTATGATCCATTCACCACTGTCGGATTCGATAGAATTTTTAATCGTATCGACAAACTTCAACAAGCTGCCACTAATAAATCAGTTACGTATCCCCCGTACAACATTACAAAGGAGAGTGACACGACTTATGTGGTCGAACTTGCAGTCGCTGGTTTTTCTGAAGAAGATATTAATGTAGAAGTTACAGATTCTGTCTTGACCGTATCGGGTAATATCGATTCTGTTGATAAGAATGAGTATATTCATAAGGGTATTGCCGCTAGAGCATTTGAGCGCACATTCACTCTTGCAGATACAGTGATAGTTAAAGACGCAACACTTAAAAATGGCATGTTGCGGATTATGCTAGAGAATGTTATTCCAGAAGAAAAGAAGCCGCAGAAGATTGCGATCAACACTTTCTCTGATTCCAAAAAAGTATTACTCTCTGAGTGATAGCCGCAGTGTGGGGTTACCACACAATAAGGAGTACATACGCATGAAGAGATTAATCTCTCTGATGAATAAGTGTGACGGTCAGTTCTGTGAGGCAGTATCGCATTTGGCGATATATGCATTAGGAACTTCCGTGGTCGTTTATTCGGTAAAACAGTTGATGATGATTTAGTGTCGTAGAGGGCTCTAGGGCCCTCTTTTTACTTGACAATAGCACGTTTCTGTGTTATACTGTACGTTGATTTAAAGTGATAGAAATAGGATATAATATGCAAGATATTGTGAGTTTAGACACGCTATACAAACGAGATACGAAGGGCAAAATTCGAGTTCTGACGATTCAGGTTGGTTCTGTAGAAGACGGTGTTTATGGCACTCGATCTGTTGCAGGAACACAGGATGGCAAGTTAGTAACATCTGAGTGGAATATCAGTAAGCCAAAGAATCTCGGAAAAAAGAATGGTACGACATCGAAGACTCAGGCTGAGAGTGAAGCTAAAGCATCATGGGATAAAAAGCTTGAGAAAGAGTATTTTCTGAATATAGAGGACGTTGATTCATACAAGCGTTTTAAGCCCATGTTAGCGGCAGACTATACTCATAAACCACAGTCAGAAGGATATAGTCAGCCAAAGCTAGACGGCATTCGCTGTATAGCTGATAAGACTGGTCTATGGACTCGTGGAGCTAAGCCAATCAATAGTTGTCCACATATATGGAATGCGTTGCAGCCATACTTTATTTCTAATCCCGATATTATTTTGGATGGAGAATTGTATAACCATGAGTTGAAGGAAGACTTCAACAAGATTACTAGCCTTGTTCGTAAGACTAAATCCACTTCAGACAATTTTCTTGAAGCTGAGGCTATTGTACAGTATCATATCTATGACATGTCTGATGAAAAAAATCTTCCTTTTATAGAACGTAGCGAACTTCTTTCCACCGTAGTTAGCGAGTCTGATGCGATTAAACTCGTTCCCACAGAATACTGCGAAGATCAAGAAGCCCTCGACTTAATGTACTCTACGTATATGACCGATGGATACGAGGGGCAGATGGTACGTAATAATATTCCATACGAGAACAAGCGCAGCAAAGGGCTGTTAAAGCGTAAGGAGTTTATAACTGAAGAGTTTTCAGTATCTGCCATGCTAGAGGGTCAAGGTAATTGGGCTGGACACACTAAAAGATTTGCTCTTATTATGCCCAATGGAGAAACGTGCGGTTCTGGAGTGAGAGGCAAACAAGAAAAGCTTAAGTCGCTTTGGGAATCAGGTAATACACCAACATGGGCCACGCTGAGATACTTCGGTCTAACACCAGATGGTGTTCCTAGATTTCCAGTTGTTATCGATTATGGCTATGGTGAGCGATCTGATTAATTCTACTTGACACCAGATCGAATATAGTATATACTAGTGCCCAGCACATAAAATATGGAGTTATAATTTGAGTTTTTATACCTGTGTAAACAGATACGGTAACAAGATTCTCTATAGAGGATATGATGACGAAGGAAAACCCTTTCTTAAAAGAGTTCCATTTAAACCCACGATGTATCTTCCCTCTAGTAGACCTGGCGATGGCTGGTCAGCTTTAGACGGTACACCAGTGGAGTCTATAGAGTTAGATTCCATGTCAGAAGCCCGCGACTTTAGTAAAAAGTATGACGGCGTGGAAAATTTTAAAATATACGGCAATAATAATTATGTTGCTCAGTTCATAGCCGATAAATATCCCGACACCGTTCCATATGATCTGAAGCGTATTGATATTGGATATATTGATATTGAGGTGGCATCAGATGATGGCTTTCCAGAGCCTGGTGAAGCAAAGCAACCGGTAATTGCCATAGCATACAAAAGTAGCCGAGAGAATGTGTATCACGTATGGGGTCTTGGTAAATGGACGATAGATGAGTGTGAACTTGATCTAGACGAAGCTTTAGTGCAGTACCGACTATGCGAGAATGAAGAGGACCTGATACTGAAGTTCTTAACGTACTGGTCACACAATTGTCCAGATGTCATCACTGGTTGGAATATTCGACTCTTCGATATACCTTATCTAGTGAATAGGACTACGCGCATTCTAGGCGAGAAAGTCTCTAAAGAGTACTCTCCGTTTGGTGTGACAAAGTTTCGTCAGATCGGCATCAAAGGTAAAGAGATGGATGCCTATGAGCTATACGGACTACAGCAGGTCGACTACTATGACTTGTTTCAGAAGTTCGGTTTCACCTATGGTAATCAAGCCTCCTATGCTTTAGATCATATTGCTTATGTTGTTCTAGGTGAGAAAAAGCTGTCTTATAGTGAATACGGATCACTTCACGGACTTTATAAACACAATCACCAAAAGTTTATCACGTACAATATTCGCGATGTACAACTTGTAGAAAAGATTGATAAACAAACCAGTCTTATGGATTTAGCACTAATCATGGCATACAAAGGTGGAGTTAACTATAACGATACCTTTGGTACTACAAGTATATGGGATTCAATAATATATCGCTATTTGAATGCTCGTAAAATTGCTATACCTCCATCTGGTTTTAAGCCCAAGGAGCCTTATGCCGGTGGTTATGTTAAAGAGCCAAAAGTCGGAATGACTGAGTGGGTGACATCGTTCGATTTAAACTCTCTATATCCTAATCTTATTGTTCAATATAACATGTCTCCAGAGACGCTGCTCGATGGCGAAGGTGACTTCACTGCTTGTGGTGTGGATCACTATCTTGACAATCCCATTAGCGATGATATTCGAAAACTCGATGTGTCTGTAGCAGTCAATGGCTCTATGTACAGTAAAGAGAAGAGAGGCGTACTACCCTCTATTATCATCGACATGTACAATGAGCGCCGTGATGTCAAAGCCGAGATGCTTTCACTGAAAAAGTCTTATGAGAAGAATAAATCTCCAGAAATGCTGCGAGAGATTAATCGACTTGAGAACATTCAACAGTCTATTAAGATTGCCCTCAACTCTGTTTATGGCGCACTCGGTAATCAGTACTTCAGATATTTCGACATGCGTCTCGCTGAAGGTATCACTCTATCAGGTCAGATGGCTATCAAGTGGGCCGAGAGAGCCATGAACAAAGCGTTGAACGGTATTCTCAAATCTGGTGAAGAAGACTATGTTATTGCTATGGACACAGACTCTCTGTATGTCAACATGGCGCCTTTGGTGAGCGCGGTCAATCCTAAAGACCCAATAAAGTTTATCGATGAGGCATGTGAGAAAAAGCTGATACCAATTCTACAGAAGTCTTATGCTGATATGTTCAATCAAATGAATGGGTTTGAAAATAGAATGGTAATGGCACGTGAAGCTATTGCAGATAGGGGAATATGGACTGCTAAAAAACGCTATATACTAAACGTTTATAATAACGAAGGCGTACAATACGCGACACCTAAACTTAAGGTAATGGGTATTGAAGCAGTCAAATCCTCTACACCGCAGATTGTGCGCGATAAGTTTAAGAAGGCTTATAGTATCATGTTGAATTCCACAGAGCAAGAGTTACAGACCTTTGTTGCAGACTTCTACGAAGAGTTTAAGTCTCTGCCGCCAGAAGACGTATCCTTTCCTCGCGGAGTAAGTGACATCAATAAGTGGGCTGATAAGCACACTGTCTACAAGAAGGGTACTCCGATACACGTCAGAGGCGCATTAATCTTCAATAAGCTTATGAAAGAAAATAATCTATCTATGGAAGAGATCAAGAATGGCAGTAAGGTAAAGTTCTGCTATATGAAGATGCCTAACCCCACGATGGAAAACATCATATCTTTCCCACAATTCTTGCCCAAAGAGTTTGGTCTAGAAGAGCATATAGATTATGACTTACAGTTTAATAAGACATTCAAAGAACCACTTAAGTTAGTTTCTGATGCAATTTCTTGGGAGCTACAACACATCAATACACTAGAAGGATTTTTCTCATGACAGATTTCGATTTTAATGATTTTGGATTCACGGCAATCCACGAGGACCAGTTAGAAGCGGTTCAAGAAAGTAAAGCCGAGGTCAACAGCATGACTAACGCGGCTACTGATACACAATCTAAGCTAGACAATCTACATAGCGCGATAAGCACACTGTTGATGAACTTGAAAAACGATCCAGAGAAGCCGTATATCTACTGGCCTAATCGCACGTCAAAGATCGAAGATTTTGAGAGAAGGTTGAAGTCTATTTACGATGGTACTTGACATCCTTGATGCAACGTGTTATAATAGCCCCAACAAGAAAACTATAGAGGATTATTTATGTCATCATTGATGGAAAAGTTGGAAAGAAATAGTACGATCAAGCTAACCTCCCGTATACAAGACTCTAAGGTATTTGGTAAAAAGGATATGTCTCCGACATCAGTGCCTATGGTTAATGTTGCACTCTCTGGAAGAGTTGACGGTGGTATTACTCCAGGTCTAATGGTATTAGCTGGACCCTCCAAACACTTCAAATCTGCATTCGCGCTACTTATGGCAGCAGCACATCAGAAGAAACATAAAGATGGTGTTATCTTGTTTTACGATAGTGAGTTCGGTACTCCACCAGAGTACTTCAAGTCTTTTGGTATTGATATGGATAGAGTTGTGCATACTCCGATCACAGATGTCGAGCAACTGAAATTTGATATCACTAAGCAGTTGGATGATCTAACAGTAAAGGATAACGTTTGTATTGTCATCGACTCTGTGGGCAATCTAGCATCTAAGAAAGAGGTAGATGATGCTATGGATGGTAAGTCTGTTGCTGATATGACACGAGCAAAGCAATTGAAATCTCTTTTTCGTATTGTTACGCCACATTTGAATCTTAAAGACATTCCGATGATTTGTATAAACCACACATACAAAGAGATCGGCTTATATCCTAAAGACATAGTTTCTGGTGGCACAGGCATCTATTATTCCGCAAATGCGATCTGGATCGTAGGTCGTCAACAAGAGAAAGAAGGTACAGAGGTTAAGGGCTATAACTTTGTCATCAACATTGAGAAATCTCGCCATGTTCGCGAGAAGTCTAAGATTCCTATATCAGTCACATTCGAAGGCGGTATCATGAAGTGGTCTGGGTTACTTGATGTAGCTGAGAAAGGTGGTTATATCAATAAGCCTAAAGTTGGATGGTATGAAGCGGTTGATCCGAAGACTGGCGAAATACTCTCTAGCAAGATGTTGCGGGCAAAAGAGATTGTCGATAACAAAGATTTCTGGCTTATGATGTTTGAAAAAACAGACCTGGCAAAGTTCATCGAATCGACTTATGCTATGTCATCAACAGGAATGATGAATGACGATAGCCAGCTGGCTGGATATGTTGAAGATCCAGTTGCTATCGAGGAGACAGTCCAATAATGATTGAAAACACTATTCTAGCAGGGTTACTGCACAACGAAGATTATATGAGGAGAGTTGTACCATTTCTAAGTGAGGAGTACTTTGGCGACTTCACTGACAAGACTGTTTATAAATCCATCGTAAAATATATTGCTGACTATAATGGAGTTCCCACTAAGGAAGCTCTACGCATATCTATAGAACATAAGAATAATATTAGTGATGAGCAGTATCAGAATATCGTGACTATGATCGATACTTTAGAGTATGATGATAAGACCGACATAGAATGGATAGTGGATGAGACAGAGAAGTTCTGTCAAGATAAGGCAGTATTCAATGCGGTACGTGAAGCCATTCTCGTTTTAGACGGTAATCACGGAGAGTTGGATAAGGGATCGATACCCGATCTGCTGTCTAAAGCCCTCGGTGTATCGTTCGATCAAGCAATAGGTCATGATTTTTTAGAAGATATCGAAGGACGATACGAGTTTTATCATAGTAAAGAGGATAAGATTCCTTTTGATCTCGATATGTTTAATACGATCACGAAAGGTGGTTTATCCAGAAAGTCTTTGAGTATATGTCTAGCAGGCACAGGTGTAGGTAAAACGTTGTTTATGACGCATTGTGCCGCAGCAGCCCTGATGAACGGTAGTAATGTTCTATACATAACAATGGAGATGGCTGAAGAGAAAATATCTGAGCGTATTGATGCCAATCTCATGAACACTACTATGGATAGTTTGCAGGATATGCCAAAGGATGTATTCATGAAGCGAATAAACCGTGTTAAAGAAAAGACTACTGGCAAGCTGATCGTTAAAGAGTATCCTACAGCTAGTGCAGGGTCAGCACACTTTCGTCATCTCCTGACAGAGTTGAAGCTTAAGAAGAACTTTATGCCAGATATTATCTATATCGATTATCTGAATATTTGTACCAGTGCTAGAATGAAAGCTGGAGCAAACGTCAATTCTTATACTCTGATCAAAGCTATTGCTGAAGAACTGCGAGGACTTGCTGTAGAGTTTAATGTGCCGATTCTCAGTGCTACGCAAACGACTAGAACTGGATATTCATCGTCAGACTTGAATCTTGAAGACACGTCAGAGAGTTTTGGTTTACCAGCTACGGCTGATTTCATGTTTGGCTTGATCTCTACAGAAGAGTTAGAGGATTTGAATCAACTGATGGTTAAGCAGTTGAAGAACCGTTGGGGAGATACCAATACACTAAAGCGATTTATAGTTGGTGTAGATCGATCTAAGATGAAGTTGTTCGATGTAGAAGATTCCGCGCAAACTGGTCTGGTAAACGATAGTAATTCCACTTCCGTAGAATCTAAGGTTTTACCTTTCAGTGAGAGATTGAAGTCAGAGAAGCCAGACTTTGGAGTTCTTAAATAGCGTAATGTATAGACGAAAAAAAAGGCAGTCTTTGCAGATTGCCTTTTTTCACATAGTTTGCGTGGCAGACCCGAACCCCACGGACATCAAAGATGTTACGTCTGCTATTCCTTCTGTGAGTTGTTTATAAACGATCACACTTGCCTCTTGCAATTACGCATTGACACGCACCCAGTGAGTCTATTTATACAAACTAGAAACTCTAACTTGCGCTATTACGCGACTTTCTGTATAACATAAATATAAAATCGATACAGCTAAACTAAATTTGGATTGGTTTCTCAGTGATTAGATTTGATAAAGTGTTATCATCATTAACGTAAGTGGAGCAGTATTATAGGAGTGATACGAGTTGATTTATTATGTGCGAAGAGTGATTTACAAAAAACGGATATTAATGGAGAATCGTATATTACTTTCCATCCTAATACCATTGTTTGTGCGATACCAGAAAAAAGCAACTTTGCTTCACGATGCAACCGACACGAGATCGGTCTGGTACGTAACACAGAATACTGAGATAAATGTTTTGAATCAATGTCTGCAAGTTTTGCAAAGAAGATCAGAAGTAATCGCATCAAAGTAGATGCGCGGCAAAAGGAATTATGTTCTCATGAAATCGTTTAAATCATATATAGCTGAGGCCAGTACCACAGTACATATGACTCATATTGAAGATGCAGTTATCTTAGGCGGGGTAGACGGTACTCGTCAAGCAATCAATGCTCTTCGCGATATGCGTGACATGCTAGGTGGACAAAAAGCTGGATCGGTATCTGTCAAGTGGGACGGAGCCCCTACTATATTTGCTGGAACAGATCCTGCTGATGGCAAATTCTTTGTCGCTAAGAAAGGTATATTGAAGAAGAAGCCTGAAGTGTACAAGACCGTAGAAGATATCGAAGCTGACTCTAGAATGTCTGGAGACCTTAGTTCAAAGTTCAAAGATGCCCTGAAGTATCTACCAGAGTTAGGAATTAAGGGCATTATTCAGGGCGACTTTCTGTTTAGTCGAAAGGACTTGAAAAAGGAAACAATAGAAGACGAGAAGTATGTCACATTCCACCCCAACACCCTATTGTATGCTATTCCTATCGAGCAAGCACAGCCGCTTCTAAAGTCTAAGGTTGGCATTGTTTGGCATACTTCATTTAGTGGAACAGCCCTAGAGAATATCAAGCCATCTTTCGGTGCTGATGTTAGTTCTATGAAGAAGACTAAAAACGTCTGGTCACAGGATGCAATGCTTCGCGATGTAACGTCCGTGACTCTCGATGCTAAGACCACCGATCTAATTAATAAGAGATTGAGTCTCGCTGGTTCTATGTTCAAAAACATATCGGGAAACATGCTTCGCGAGATAGAGACTAATCGAGAGCTATCACAGCAAATTCAATTCTTTAACAATATATACACTAAGAGGGGTGTCGAGATTAAAGATACGGCTAAGCACGTTGATCGTTTGGTCGACTGGATTCAGACCAAATATGAGAAAGATATGCTGGCTCTCAAGACTCAGAGCGGCAAAGATAAGAAAGCCGTAAAACTTCAAGCCATCTTAGAGTTTTTCTCCAATAAAAACAAGCAGCGCCTGAAGCTTATTTTTGATCTTCAAAAAATGTTGGTATCGATTAAAATGATATTGATAGCCAAGCTAAATAAATTGGGATCTCACAAAACGTTTATTAAGACAAATAAAGGATACAAGACTGTGGGAGCTGAGGGCTTCGTAGCAATAGATCATATCGATGGTGGAGCGTTAAAGCTGGTAGATCGTTTGGAGTTTTCATATAACAATTTTTCACCTAATGTAATTAAGGGCTGGGTAAAATGAAAAGTTTTAAAAGTTATCTCTCATCTCAGAGTGATGCGATTAAGTTAAAGGAAGGAGGCAATGCAGTAGATCAGGTCGTTCGAATAAACCAGGAGAACGTTGAAGCTACTCTCCAAAAGATTTATAAGACCTTATTTCCTAAACTGAAGTTGAGTGTCAAAGATTCGGGACTATTGGGTTCAACTGGCAAAAAGAAGCCAGGTGGATCATCTGGAGACATAGACCTTGCTGTATCGATCAAAGCTCTTGTGAAAAATAACAAAGACGTTTATACAATTGGAGAGGTATTTGATCATATTGCTTCGATCAGTAAAAAGAGCAACATCGACTTTAAAGACATGCGTTCTGTCGGTGTTATATCCCTAGGGTTTCCCATTGAGAATGTAGATGGTAAACAGCCTGACGCTTATGTGCAGCTTGATTTTATGCCAACAGAAGATGTCGAATATGCTAAGTGGCAATACTACTCTCCTGCTGAGTGGGAAAGTGAGTTGAAAGGTGTATACAGAAACTATGTATTGTTTGCTATTGCGAAGCATATCGACTTTAAGGTAATACGGCAGGCTCAAGATAAATCTGGGAAAATGGTAGACGTAACTTGGGAAAGACATTTCATAGATATGTCGAAGGGTCTAATGAAGGGTACTCAAACACGAATGAGTAAAGCTGGCAATATAGTGAAGACCCTCAAGACCCTCACCAAGAAGGAAATTACAAAAAATCCTGACGAGGTTATAAAACTCTTGTTTGGGCCCAAATGGAAAGCTAAAGACATCCTTACATTCGATCAAGCGATTGATGCTATGTTTTCTCCACAATTTATTCACAAGAAGAATCTTCCGGTTATGTCTAAGATGTTAGTTGATTCTTTAGTTAAAAGCGGGTATCCAATTCCCAAAATCTTAGCTAAGAAAATGGGTCTATAGAAACCGTAAAAATAAAGGACAAAATTATGAAATACACCGAGATGACTAAAAGAGAGATAGTTGAGCATGGCACAGAAGTTGGAATCAAGCTTGACAAGAAACAGGCAAAAGCTAAGTTAATTGCACAGCTAAAGACTTATCTTAGCACATTGGAGGCTGAAGAAAGCTCTGTGGTTGAGATTGAAGAAAGCCCTGTGGTTGAGGTTGAAGAAACGCAGATTGTCAAAGCTGCTCCAATATCGCAATACTCTCAAGAGCAGCATTTTAAGGATGTGCATAGAATGCTCGGGGCCAAGCGAAAGAATATTGATAAACTGATAGGAGATGGCGCGCCACAGATTCTAATCGAGAATGCTAGGAAGCGTTACGAAGAACTGTGCAAGGAATACCCAGTGTAGTTTTAGTTATTATAAATAAAACATACCATAAAAAATACGTAGTTAGGCCTAGGTAAACCTACGATAGAGGAATATAATGGACAACGAAGACGATATTCAGCCCGAAATCGAGAAGGCTGAGCCCGCGATTAAGAAGACCGTTAAGAAAAAGTCTAAGAAAAAGTCCGATGAAGTTCTCGTAAAGAATACGATTGAGATCAACCCTTCACTATCAGAAGCTCTTGATAATACGGTAGTTTTAGGTTGGGGAAGAATGAATCCCATTACTGTAGGTCATGAAAAGCTAGTCAACAAGATCAAAAGTGTCGCAAAACAGAATTCGGCCACACCAAAAGTTTTTATATCACATAGTCAAGATGCTAAGAAAAATCCTCTAGACTATGACGATAAAATTATGCTTGCCAAGAAAGCCTTCGGCAATTCGATAATCGTGAAATCTAAATCCAAAACAATCATCCAGATCATGGCAGAACTACAGTCGAAGTTTTCGAAGGTAATTTTAGTTGTGGGTCAAGATAGAATCAAAGATTTCGAAACTCTACTGAACAAATATAACGGCAAAGACTACGAATTTGATAGCATAGAAGTTGTGTCTGCGGGCGATAGAGACCCTGATGCAGAGGGAGTCAGTGGCATGTCAGCGTCTAAAATGCGAGCTGCTGCTTTTAAAGGTGACCTTAAAAGCTTTAAGAGTGGACTACCTAAGAAGCTCGAAGGCGATGCAGATGATATCTATGATATGGTGCGTTATGGCATGAAGATAGCAGAAGAGATGGAGCTTGATGAAGCAGTTCTATCAATCGCACAACGCAGACAACGATCTTTAACTATGCGTAAGTTTGCTGGTAAGATTGCTAACGCACGTAAGCGCATGGCTGCTAGACCAGCTACAAAGGCTCAGTTGGTAACTAGGGCAACGAAAGCAGCAACGGTTATTATTCGTAAAAAAGTTGCGGGGAAGAAAGGTGTGGGCTACGCCGATCTTGCTCCTAGCGCAAAAATGGCTGTAGATAAAAAAGTCGCAAAGAAATCAGCAGCAATTAAGAAGATTGCCAAAAAGCTACTGCCTAAAGTAAAAATGGCAGATAAGCTCAAGCGACAAAAGGCAGCAGATGCCAAGAAGAATGAAGAGGTCGATCTTACCATCGATGAAGCTTTTGATTTGTTTTTGGAAGAATTTGAACTTCCTGTAGTTAAAAAACGATATCATAAAATGTATGAGAAAGATGGAAAAATTAAGCTAGACAGGAGATTTCGCGCATTCAAGAAGAGGCCAGATGCTCTAGACCCTCTATTAGCCGCTCAAATGGAAGTGGAAGAATTTGTATCCGATTCGGAGTTAATCTCGTTTATCGAATCTACTGCTGACGATATATTCGACAGTGTTACGCTCAATGAGGAAAAGATTTTAGAAAGCCTTCAAGCAAAAGCTCAAAAAGCTGGTATAGAAATTGAGCTTATTAACCACATATATGAAGAAGCTATAGAATCATACATTGAGTCTGAGACTATGGACATAGAACAGTGGGCATTTTCTAGCGTTAACGCAGCCATAGCTAACATGACGGAAGCTAAGAAATCTGGTCTATGGGATAACATTCATAAAAAGCGTAAGCGCATTAAGTCGGGCTCTAACGAGAAAATGCGTAAGCCTGGCACAGACGGTGCTCCCAGCGAAGATGATTTTGAAAATGCTAGAAAGGAAGAAGTTGATCAGGTTGATGAGATTTCTCAAGGTTTAAGGAATCGCTACTTGAAGAAAGCGAATAATGACCTGAAAGACCGAAGAAAGAAAAGATCAGATATGGTAGGAGGGTTTGGTACTCTTCCAGATAATCCGAAAACCCCAGAAGAGAAGAAAAAGTGGATGAGGGATGCGAAGAAACGTCCCAACCGCTATGCTGGTGTAAACCGCGCTACGCGAATGAGCGAAGATGTCGAGCAAGTTGATGAGAGAATAGACGAAGCATTCAGCGACATTTTTAATGAAAGAAGTCCTAGTGAAATGGCAAAGTTCAAAGTAGGCTCATTAGTATTTAAGAAACAGTATAAATTAGCACTCGATGCCCTAATTAAACTTTTAAGCCGAAAAAGCACTACACCCATACCCGGTCAACGCAAGCCCTCAGTGAAGCACTCCATATCTTATTATGCAGCAGAGATTGCTAAGTCTTATAATCATGTTGATGGGAAAACGCTAGAGAAGCTGTTGCCTAAAACATTTGTATTTGAAGATGCTTTGGAGTGGGGCACAGACGAGTCTGCTAATAAGTACAAGAAGGATACTCCGGGTCAAACTGTGAACGAATCATTTAATGAAATGTTTGCCGAAGATGTCACTCAGTCTCAGTTGAATGACGTTGAGAAGTTTGCTGATCGCATTTTAAGTAAATTTAAAGTCGATATCGAGTTCACTAGACACTTTGCTGATCGCATGAACGACCCTCGCAATAATCCACCAATAACTATAGCTGATCTACAGCAGGTGTTTAAGAAGATTGCAAAGAAGAAAGCATCAGATATTCGTCAGAATCCAGATAGCGAAGCGATCATAAAGGATTTACAAAAAGACTTGAATATGCCAGTAGTGATAAACTATGACAAGAATAAGGATGAATTTGAAGTAGTCACTAAGACTATAATGCGTAAGAAAAACTTCAAGTCCAATGACACTGTTATCAACACCGAGTCTATTGATGAAGCATATGTTCTTCCCTATGACGTGTGGCATAAATTGACTGGTGAACTCAGTGATGCTATGAAAGATGCTGGTGATGAAATGCGAAAATTAAGTCCCGGTGGCGAAATTACTCCCAACGAAGTTAAATCTTCTCCTAAGTTTAAAGCTGCTAAAGTTGCATACAATAAAGCTAAAGCTGCTAATGAGAAGTTGCTTAAGAGTATACCGACTAAAATACGTAAAGAATATCAACTAAAGTCGAGAGCTGATAGACGAGCTAGATGATATGTACAAAGGGATTAAAGTATTGGGAAAACTGTGGGGCAAGAGTCGTAGAAGAAGTACTATGTTGACTGAAGATATGTTAGCTTTAATGATACCGACTAATACTGAGGTTGACGTATGGTTTAAGGCAATCGAAAGACTGTTTCCAAAGTATGAGATAAATACTGCCGAGAGAGTTGCTGCTTTTATTGCCCAGTGCGCTCACGAGTCTAACGACTTTAATGTACTTGAGGAGAATTTGAATTATAGCGAAACTTCTTTGAATCTAGTGTTTGGCAGATATTTTGGAAATGGAGACAATACTAGAGACGCTAAAGAGTATGCACATAATCCAGAAAAGATTGCAAACTACGTGTACATGGATGAGTTTCGTAAATATAAGATGGGTAACGTGAAAGAAGGTGATGGATGGCTATTCAGAGGTCGAGGAATAATTCAGCTTACGGGTAGGAATAACTATGCTGCTTTCGGTAAGAGTGTTGATATGACGGCTGAAGAAGTAGCGGAATATATTGTAACAGAACGAGGCGCTATCGAAAGTGCTTGCTGGTTCTGGGAAAAAAATAAGCTGAACGATATTGCAGATAGTGGTAATATTAAGAAAATAAGTAAAGTTATTAATGGCGGAAATGTAGGACTTGTAGATCGCATGTCTCGCTATGAAAAAGCACTGAACATACTTGGAGGAAATATTGTGGCAAAAGCTAAGAGTACGGTTAAGAAGGGTCGAGCGACTAAGACTAAGACTAAAGTTGTTACAGTCGAGTACGCTACAGTTTCAATAGGTGACAATAATGATACAGTAAGAGCTGTACAGTCTAAATTGAAGCTTCCCGTAGACGGTTTATTCGGTCCTAACACCAAAAGAGCAGTTAAGCAGTTTCAAGTAGAGAGCGGTCTTATCCCAGACGGTGTGGCTGGCCCCATTACATTACAAAAACTTTTAGGAAAATAGTTATGAAATATGGCATCGATGAAGCGAAGAGAGTTAAAATGAAAATTGCTGGGCGAGATGTTGTTGTAGTCCCAGTGAAAGGTTCCTCTAGTGACTTTTATTACCAATGGAAAAGAAAGGATGGCAAGAAAGGTTATGCTGAGTATGATACAGATTTTGATGGCAAAACCGATGCTGAACTAAAAAGGTTTATGGCAAAAGAAATTAAAGCACAAGACAAAAAAGACGGAACAAGTCAGTATGGACGTTTCGAAGAATCAGTCGAGCAGGTTGATGAATCTAAAGAGACGAAAAAGCAACACCAAGATGCGCTCATGAAACTACATGCACTTAAAGGCACACGTTTCTTCGACAGGAAAAAGGTCAAATACCACGAACTCGAATTAAAGAAATTGA